>LUMB01000005.1_pt1 | contig 38485 bp, 43 predicted proteins | sample 730021 | NCBI WGS metagenome assembly LUMB01 (sample SAMN03860274, study PRJNA289734) | marine metagenome | biome: seawater column; feature: ocean; material: water; isolation source: Red Sea water column Station 91 - depth 25m | place: Saudi Arabia: Red Sea | collected 2011-10-15 | depth 25 m
AGAGGAAATATTTGAAAAATTATTTAAAAATAAAAAAATTAATAATAATAAAATATATAGTTTTGCAAAAAATCTAAATATTGGAATAGTTTTGACAGCTCATCCAACAGAGGTCAAAAGAAGAACTTTAATTCAAAAATATCATAAAATTACAGAAATACTTGAAGATAGAGAGTTATTTAAAGATCATTCTTCAAAAATAAAATCTTTAAATAAAAAAATTCACGATGAATTTACCATTATCTGGAATACAGATGATCTAAAAAGATCTAAACCATCTCCAGCCGATGAAGCTCGCTGGGGTCTTGCTATAATTGAGGACAGTCTTTGGGAAACAGTCCCAAAAGTCTACAGGAGACTGAATGAGATATTTTTGAAAAATATGGGTAAAGGTTTGCCAAAAAATTTTAATCCTATTGAGTTTGGATCATGGATGGGTGGTGATAGAGATGGAAATCCAAATGTAACTTCAAAAGTAACCAAAGAAGTTTTGTTATTATCAAGATGGGAAGCAGCAAAATTGTATGAAAAAGAACTCACTAAATTAATTAGATCATATTCAATGAAAAAGTGTTCAAAAAAAATTCAAAAACTTACAGGAAAATCATTTGAACCTTACAGAGTTTTCTTAAGACCTTTAAGAGATAAAATGCGATTTACTCATCGAGCAATTGAACAGTTTATAGTGAACAAAAAACCTTTAGACTATAACAAATTGCTAAACTCAAAAGAAGAAATTTTAAAACCCCTTAGAATTGTCCGTGAATCTTTAGAGGAAAATCAAAGTGAAAATATCGCAAGCGGTGAATTATTAGACTTAATGAGAAGAGCAAAATGTTTTGGAATTAATTTAGCAAAACTAGATATTAGACAAGAATCATCTAGACACTCACAGTTAATTAATGAACTTGTTAAGAAAAAAAATAAACTTAATTATTTAAAATGGAGTGAGGAAGAAAAAATTAAATTTTTATCATCTAAGATGAAAAAAAAATCAAATTTCATAAAAAATTTTAATTTTAAAAATAAAGAAAACAAAGAAGTTTGGTCAACATTTAAAATTTTATCTGAAGAGCCACCTGAATGTTTGGGGGCTTATGTTATTTCAATGACATCATCTGCATCTGACATTCTCTCTGTTTTATATTTGCAAAAAGAAGCAAATATTAAGAATAAATTAAGAGTTGTCCCTTTATTTGAAACATTAGATGACTTAATTAACGCAAAATCAATAATGGCCAGCTTGTTTTCATTAAAGTGGTACAGAGATTTAATAAAAAATAAACAAGAAGTCATGATTGGATATTCAGACTCAAGCAAAGATGCTGGAAAAATTTGTGCAAGTTGGCATCAATATAAGGCTCAAGAAGAAATTATTAAAATTGCAAAAAAATATAAAATAGATGTTACCTTCTTTCATGGAAGAGGTGGTTCAGCAGGTAGAGGTGGAGGCCCAATTCAAGCTACTTTAAAATCTCAGCCGCCAAATACAGTTAATGGAAAAATTAGAATAACCGATCAAGGAGAAGTTATTCAGCAGAAATATGGATATCAGCCTTTAGCAATTTATAATTTATGTAGCTATATAGGAGCGGTAATGGAGGCAACATTAACCCCACCGCCAGTCCCTAAAAAAGATTGGAGAAATCTAATTGAAAAAATGTCTGATATTTCAAAAAGTTCATATAGAAAAAATATTAATCAAAGTTCAGATTTTATTAAATATTTTAAAACCGTTACGCCACATGTGTCTTTAGGAAAACTTTCAATTGGATCAAGACCGTCTAAAAGAAAGAATATTGATAATATCAAAGGTTTAAGAGCAATACCCTGGGTATTTGCTTGGACACAAATAAGACTAATGCTCCCAGCATGGCTTGGAAGTGCAGAAGCTTTAAGATATTCATCGATAGAAAAATTTGAGAAAACACTAATAGATATGGAAAAAAATTGGCCTTTCTTCAATTCAATGATGGATATCTTGGATATGGTAATTTCAAAAGTGGACCCAGATATTTCAAAAATATATGAGGAATACTTAGCTGATAAAGATTTAAAAAGAGTTGGAAAAAAACTTAGGTTCCAATTCGAAGTTATTAAAAAATTAAATAAAAAGATTACGCCAAAAGAAATTATAAATGAAAGAAAAAAATTTAGATCAGGAGTTATTGTAAGAAATATTTACACAGAAGTATTAAATATAATTCAAGCAGTAGTTATGAATAAAATCAAAAATAAAAAATTAAATTCAGAAAAAAAAAATGATCTTAATGATGCATTATTAACATCTATTGCAGGTATTTCAGCTGCAATGAAAAATACTGGTTAAATGATAGAATTATTTGTTGCATTTGGAGCTGGATTGATAAGCTTTTTGTCTCCATGTGTACTTCCATTAATACCTGGATATATATCTTATATTTCTGGAAGCTCTTTAAATGAGTTATTAGAAAAAAAAACAATTAATATATTCCCTATAGTTTTATTTACTTTTGGTTTTTCCATTGTTTTTATAAGCTTTGGAGCTACCGCAACTTTTTTAGGTTCTTTAATTTTAAGTAACTCTTTTGAATTAAGAATTATTGCAGGAAGTATAATAATCATTTTCTCCCTTCATATTATGGGATTAATTAATATTAAGTTTTTAAATTATGAAAAAAGAATTAATACTGAGATTAAATCAGGAAATTTTAGCTCAATATTAGTTGGTATGGCATTTGGATTTGGATGGACTCCATGTATTGGACCTATTTTGGGATCAATATTAGCTTTAGCTTCAATTGAGCAAAGTTTGAACCGAGGCATATTGTTACTTGTGTTCTATTCACTTGGTTTAGCACTACCATTTATTGCATCAGGTTATTTGATTCAACGTTTTATGGTTGTTACAAAAAATCTAAAATCAAAAATGATAACTATTTCAAGAGTTGGTGGAGGATTATTATTGATAACAGGAATATTAATGATTACAAACCAGTTGCAAGCTTTAGGATTTTACATATTAAAGTATTTTCCTATACTTCAAAAACTTGGATAAAAATGAAAATATACCAAATCGATTGCAGTGCTAGAAAAGAAGGTTCTACCTCAAGGATGCTTGCAAAAAAAATACTTGATAAAGTTAAAAAAGATAATGATGAGGTCATTTATAGAGACCTAGATGACGAAATGCTTTTTATATCTGGTTTAACTGAGTCTGGAATGAAAATTCCAGAAAATGAGCAAACAGATGAACATAAAAAAATGTTTGAATTGTCTGATAAGTTAGTATCAGAGTTAAAAGAATGTGATGTAATTATTATATCAGTGCCAATTTATAATTTTGGCCCACCAGCAACACTTAAAGCTTGGGCTGATCTTGCAGCCAGAGTAAAATTGACATTTAAATATGGGGATGACGGAAGAAGAAAAGGTTTATTAGAAGATAAGCAGGTCTATTTAGTAATTACTTCTGGTGGAACAAAAATACAAGGGGAAGAAGACTTTTTAACTCCATGGTTGATACATATGTTAAATTTTTTTGGTATTAAAAAAATCGATATAGTTGCAGCAGATCAAATGGCTTTAGATTATGAAAAGTCGATAAAAAACGCTGAAGAAAAAATAAAAGAATTATTTAAAGATTAAATTTTCTTTTTAAATGTCTAAGTTTACCTTCTGTACTGTCGAAATCAATGTAGCATCCTTGTAAATATCTATCACCTTCGTTAACATCATACTTTGTTCTTCCATGAAGTAATCTATGATTGTCCATCATTAATAAATCTCCAGTTTCTAATTTAAATTCAACTTTATATTTATCAGAGTTATATAATTCAGAAATTTTATTTCTAGCTTTATAGAATAAATCCAATTTTGATTTTTCTAATATCGGAGCATAATCTAATCTTGGACTAAATCTAACTTGTTTAAAATTATTTTTTTCATCCAATTTAATTAACTCAGACATATCTTCTAGAACAACTGTATTGTCTATAAATTTAAATTTTACTTTAACTGAAGATAAAATTTCATAATATTCTGGATAATCCTCTTTGATTTTTTCACTTACTGTGTAACCATCAACCAAGGTAGAATTTCCTCCACTCACATTATTTGTAATACAATGCAATAATTGAACACAAGGAACTGGTTTTCTATACGGATTATCTGTATGTGGAGATAATGCTAATGATGTATAAGCTAAATCATTTGGATTAGGCACAGATCTTACATTAAAAAATTCCCCAAAATTAGTTCTTCTTACACTGCCAATTGAATTTGCAAATTTAATAATAAAATTATCTTCAGTTGTAACATTAGTTAAAACTACAAAACCATATTTATAGAATGATACTAATAAATCATACATGATTTTTTTTTCAAAAATATCATTTTCAAATTTAAATTTTTGAAAATTATTAAAATTTGAATCCCATTTAATTTTATCAATTGAAATAGGATCAAGATTTTGCGATTTATACTCACTTAATATTTGATCTTCTTTTATTTTATAATTGGTTCCATCATTGAAAAATAAATTAAGTAATCCATCTTCATTCTCAATTTTTTCTATATCAATGTTAGTATTTATAGAATTTGGATCAAATAATCTTTGTTGATTTCCTTTATCCAGAGCATCTTCGTTATTTATTCTTTCTCTAAGCCAAAATGGATGTATTTCTTCTTTGTTATTCCCACTATTTATAAATACTTTTTTAGAATCGATTTCTATTTTCATCTATCTGGATTCTTCTATCAAATTCTAAAATTTTCAAGATATTTTATTTGAACTAGTTGTATATTTTAACTATTACTCATCAGATAAATGACCTTCAAAAAAACAAAAGATTTCAAGATTTATTACACCTTTTTGAATAAGCTTGCTAAGGATTTAACTAATTTTTATTACACTAAACTTAACAAAACTTTTACAATTAATAACAAGTTAAAAGGTAAAGGTTATGATCCCGTTACCAGTGCTGATAAAGCTTTTGAAAAATTTATAAGAAAAAAGATTAATGATAAGTTCCCAGATCATCAAATTATCGGTGAAGAGTTTGGTGCAAAAAAAACAAAAAGTCTATTTTCATGGATAATTGACCCAATTGATGGGACAAGATCATTTGTCGCTGGAAATCCTACATGGAGCAATTTAATTTCTCTAAATTATAACGACGCCCCTATAGTTGGTTTAGCAAATTTTCCAAGAATGAAAAGATACTATTTAAATCAAGATGATAAATCTGCTTTTGTGTTTGAAAATGGAAAAAAAAGAAAATTAAAAGTAAACAAAAAAATAAAATTTGATTATTTGAAAATAGCTGCTGCTTTTCACGGAACTTTATCTTTTCAAAAACAAAAAAAAATAATGAAATTTATCAAGAGAATGCAGTTTCCATGTTTCGATGCACTAACATATTGCCAATTAGCAGAGGGAAGACTAGATATTGTAGCTCAATGTGCAAACAAAATTTGGGATATACATCCGATAATACCAATTATTAAAGCATCAGGTGGAATAATTACTACATGGGATAATAAAGATGCTTCATTAGGTGGAAACATAATTGTTTCAAATAATTTATCAAATCATAAAAAAATTTTAAAATTACTCAAGCCAGCTACATGAAAAATATAATTGTTCTTCAACACATTAAAATTGAGGATCCTGGTTATATTAAAGATTTAATGTTAAAGGATAAAGTTCATATTAAAACTGTAGAACTTGACGAAGGAGAAAAAATACCTGATGATTTAACTGGATTTGATGCAATGTTTTGTATGGGCGGACCAATGGATACTTGGATGGAAAAAGATTACCCTTGGTTAATAGAAGAGAAAAAAAAAATCAAAGAATTTGTAGTAGACTTAAATAAACCATATTTAGGTTTTTGTTTAGGTTGTCAATTATTAGGAGAGGTAGTTGGAGGTAAAGTAGTTAAATCAAAAAATCCAGAGATAGGTATTTTAGACATTAATTTTTTAAATAGTAAAAAGGACGATTTATTATTTAAAGAATATCCTGATATTATTAAATCACTCCAATGGCATTCATATGAAGTTCAAAATCTAGAAAATAATAATGATATAACTCTTTTAGCGTCATCTCCTGAAACGAAATACCAAATTTTTAAATACAAAAAACATGCTTACGGTATTCAATTTCACATAGAGATAAAAGATACCACTGTAGGAGAATGGGGATGTGTGCCTGAATATAAGTCTGCTTTAGAGAGTCAGTTAGGACAAGGAGCTCTTGATAAATTTGATAGTGATGCGAAAGACAACATTCAATCTATGAACAAATATTCTAAAATTCTTTACGAAAACTTCAAAAAAATAGTGAATTAAATCACTTTAGTTTACATAATTAATAAGTTAGATTTTTATTTTAATAATATAGGAGAGAGAAATGAAGTATGGGTATTTTATAAAAATTTTATTGGCTTTTTTTCTAGCTTTTGCTCCAACACAAGCGTTTGCAAAAACTATTAAATGGTCAATGCAGGGTGATAGTTTAACACTTGATCCTCATGCTCAAAACGAAGGTCCTACCACTCAAGTATCTAGACAAGTATACGAAGCTCTAGTTACCAGAGGATTAGATATGAAAATTGGACCTCAACTAGCAACAGAGTGGAGAACTCAAGGTCCTAATACTTGGATCTTTAAATTAAGAGAAGATGTTAAATTTTCTGATGGAACTCCATTTACATCTGAAGATGTTGTATTTAGTATTTTAAGAGCAAAACAAAGAACATCTGATTTTAAAGAATATATTAGTACAGTATCAGGTGTAAAAGCAGTTAATGACTACACAGTAGAAATTACAACAAGTAAACCAAATCCAATTCTTTTAAACCAACTTTCAAACATTTTTATAATGTCAAAAAAATGGAGTGAAAAGAATTTTGCAGTCATGGCGCAGAACTGGGATGCTGGACAAGAAACATTTTCAGCTACAAATGCTATGGGAACTGGACCATTTAAAATTACATTAAGAGAACCAAATACTAAAACAGTTTTCAAACGTAATAAAAAATGGTGGGGTACTATGAAAGATGACAAAGTAACAGAAATTCATCTACTACCTATAAAAAATGCAGCTACTAGAGTTGCAGCTCTTTTATCTGGTGAAATTGATGTTGTTACTGATGCACCTGTGCAAGATTTAGCTAGAATTAAAAATTCACCTGCTCACAAAGTTGAAAGCACTGCTCAAATGAGAACTATATTCCTTGGTATGGATCAGGGAGCAGATAAACTTAGAACAGGTAATACAGGTGATAATCCATTCAAAAAGAAAGCAGTTAGACAAGCTCTTTATCAAGCTATAGATATTGAAGCTATTAAGAAAAAAGTAATGAGAGGTTTAAGTGAACCTGCTGGAATAATTACTTTTCCAGGTGTTAATGGATACACAGAGGAACTTGATAAAAGACTTCCTTATGATGTAGCTGCTGCAAAAAAACTTCTAGCTGATGCTGGATATCCGAATGGATTTGAAGTTGAGCTTAGATGTCCAAATGACAGATATGTAAATGATGAAGCTATATGCACAGCTGTTGTTGGTATGTTAGGTAAAATCGGTGTTAAAGTAAATTTATTTGCCCAAACAAAAAGTAAGCACTTTAAAGAACTAAAAGATAATCAAGGTGACTTTTATATGTTAGGTTGGGGAGTTCCAACTTTAGATAGTCATTATGTTTTCCATTACTTATATGAAAGTGGAGCAAGCTGGAACAGAGTTAACTTTAGTAACTCTGATGTAGATGCTGCGATAAGAGTTATGGAAGGTGAAGTTAACCTAGATAAGAGAAATGCTGCGATAGCTAAAGCTTGGAAAATAGTAAAAGATGATATTTCTTATCTTCCTTTACATCACCAAGTTATATCTTGGGCTGCAAAAAAAGATGTTAATGTTCCGATAAGACCGAATAACGAACCGTTATTCCGTTTTGCGAGCTTTGACTAAATAATTTATTACAAGCCCTTTTTAATTAAAGGGCTTGTATAAAAATAAAATTTCATAAATTGATAAAGTATTTTTTTAAACGATTGTTTCAATCTGCAATGGTTATGCTTGTCGTAGCTTTTGTATCTTTTTCTCTTTTTAATTTTGTAGGAGACCCAATAAATAACATGGTGGGTGAGGAAACATCAGATGAAGAAAGAGCTGAGTTAAGAGAAACCTTGGGTTTAATGGACCCAATTCATGTACAATTTACTAGGTTTATAATTAATGCCTCTAAAGGAGAATTTGGAATATCTTATCAATTAAGAAGACCTGTATCTGAATTAATCATTGAAAGATTACCAGCAACAATTGAATTAGTTTTAATATCTGCTCTAATTGCATTGGTTTCTGGTACTTTATTGGGAGTATATACAGGCATAAAAAGAAAAGGTTTTTTGAGTGATTTTATCTTAGCAGTTTCTTTATTAGGTGTTTCTCTTCCAACTTTTGTAATTGGTATTTTATTTATTTATCTTTTTGCAGTTATATTAGGCGTTCTACCATCGTTTGGAAGAGGTGAGGTGGTAGATCTAGGATTTTGGTCGACAGGCTTTTTAACCATATCAGGTTTAAAAGCAATTATATTACCATCAGTTACTTTAAGTCTTTTTCAAATGACATATATAATAAGACTCGTCAGAGCTGAAATGATGGAAATACTTCAGACTGATTACATAAAGTTTGCAAGAGCCAGAGGTATTAATGAAAAAAGCATTAATTACAAGCACGCACTTAAAAATGGACTAATTCCAGTAATAACTATTGCTGGTATAAATATTGGAACATTAATTGCATTTTCAATTATTACGGAAACAGTATTTCAATGGCCAGGTATGGGATTTCTTTTTATTCAAGCTGTTCAGTTTGTAGATATTCCAATTATGTCAGCATATTTAGTATTTATAGCATTCGTTTTTGTAATGATAAATTTTATAGTCGATATCTTGTATTACTTTATAGATCCAAGAATTAGAGTTAAAGGAGATTCAGCTAGTGGATAATAAAGCTTTAACAACTTGGGATAAAATAAAAGATAGTGAAATTTATTTTAGTTTTATAAAATCTCCTACAGCAATAGTTTCATCGATTTTATTAGCAATAATATTTTTCTGTTCATTTTTTGTAGAATTTATTACACCTTATAATCCATTCGACCCATCTTCTTTATCTTTAATGGATGCATTCACCCCACCATCTTGGACTAGCGAAGGAAAAGTAGAATTTTTACTTGGTACTGATGGACAAGGAAGAGATATGTTATCGACTATTCTTTATGGATCTAGAATATCTTTGATTGTTGGTTTCTCAGCAATTTTATTTAGTTTAATTTTAGGAGTTGGATTAGGTCTTACTGCTGGTTTTTTTGGTGGTAAGTATGAAATGATTGTTATGAGATTAACTGATGTTCAGTTAACAGTTCCAAGTATTTTGATGGCACTTCTTGTTGATGGTATTGCGAGAGGTATAATTTCGCGTGAACTTCATGACGAGATGGCAATATATGTTTTAATTTTTGCAATTGGTATTTCAGAGTGGCCACAGTTTGCAAGAGTATCAAGAGCAGCAACTTTAGTTGAAAAAAATAAAGATTATGTCTCAGCATCAACAATTATTGGAGTTTCTAATTTTATAGTAATGTTTAAACATATTCTTCCAAATATTATGAGACCAGTACTTGTTATAGGAACTATAGGTCTTGCATTAGCAATAATTGCAGAAGCCACATTGAGTTTTCTAGGTGTTGGCGTTCCTCCAACTACTCCTTCTTTAGGAACATTAATAAGACTTGGAAATGACTTTTTATTTTCTGGTGAATGGTGGATAACTTTTTTTCCAGCAATATTCTTAGTTGTTTTGGCTTTTTCTATTAATCTATTAGGAGACTGGATGAGAGACACTCTTAATCCTAAATTGAAAAAATGAGTTTTTTAAAAATACAAAATTTAAGTGTGGATTATAAATTGAGAAAAGAGACAGTTCATGCTGCAAAAGATATTAATATTGAGATAAAAAGAGGAGAAATTGTAGGATTAGTTGGGGAATCTGGGTCTGGAAAAAGTACTGTAGCAAATGCAATAATTGATTTAATTGACGAACCAGGGAAAGTATCTGAAGGATCAATTTATTTAAGCGACATAAATATTCATGAAAATAAAAAAAATATTCTAAGTTTAAGAGGAAAAAAAATTGGATTTATTTTTCAAGATCCTCAGACATCTTTAAATCCTATCTTAACAATTGGACAACAACTTATTGAAACAATCCAAACTCATTTAAACCTCAGTAACTCAGAAGCAAAAGAAAAAGCAATAAATCTTTTAAAAGAAGTAGGCATAAAAGATGCTGAAAAAAGATTTAATGATTATCCTCATCAATTTTCAGGAGGTATGAGACAAAGGGTTGTTATATCACTTTCTCTATGTTGTGAACCAGAGTTGTTAATTGCAGATGAGCCCACAACTGCACTTGATGTATCAATACAATCACAAATATTAGAACTTATCAAAAAACTGACTAAAGAGAGAAACTTAGCAGTTATATTAATTACACATGATATGGGAGTTATAGCAGAGACTACCAATAGAGTTGCTGTCATGAAAAATGGTAATTTGGTAGAATTGGGAACAACAAAGCAAATATTAACAGAACCAAAAGAAACTTATACGAAAAGTTTAGTTAGTTCTGTTCCTCCAACAAATAAAAAAATATCCAGATTTAAAATTATAGAGAAAGAAAGCAATAACCAGGAAAACATTAATTTAAAAATTTTAAACAGATGGAATAAAAGAGAGATTTTAAAAAAAGATTTAGTTCAAATAAAAAATCTCTGTAAAACTTTTAATGAAGGTTTTTTTACAGAAAAATCTCAAAATAATGTATTAGCAGTTGATACTGTTTCATTTAATATACAAGAGGGAAAATCTTTTGGACTTGTTGGTGAAAGTGGCAGTGGAAAAACTACAATTGCAAAAATGATTGTTAATTTATTTAAACCCACCTCAGGTGAAATTTATTTTGATGATGTATGTATTAATAATATAAAAAGTAACAAAGAATTACTTAAATTTAGAAAACAAATTCAAATGATATTCCAAGATCCGTACTCTTCGTTGAATGGTAGGCTTAAGGTTAAAGATATCATTGCTGAACCTATAAAGTTACATGATGCAAATATTAGCTCTAATGAATTAAATGAGTATATAAATGATCTCTTAGACTCTGTGGAGTTATCCAAGTCTTCAGCCGAAAGATATCCTCATGAGTTTTCAGGAGGACAGAGACAAAGAATTTCTATTGCAAGAGCATTAGCAACAAAACCAAGATTATTAGTTTGTGATGAGCCAACATCTGCTTTGGATGTGAGTATTCAGGCTCAAATACTAAATTTACTTAAAGATTTACAAGAACAACTTAATTTAACTATCCTTTTTATAAGTCATGATCTACCAGTTGTTCGACAAATGTGTGATGATATTGGAGTTTTAAGGAATGGAAAACTATGCGAGGTGTCTGAGACGGAAGAGTTGTTTAAAAATCCAAATCATGAATATACTAAGGAATTATTAAGATTAATGCCTAAAATAGAAACAATTTACAATTAAGGAGGTGAAATGGCAGTTTTTAATATGATTGAAGAAGCTGATGCTACAGGAAAAGTGAAAGAGGTATTTGAAGATATAAAAAAGAAGAGAAATACAGACTACATAAACAATTTTTGGAAAATGTTAGCCAACAACCCAGAAACTTTAGAGAGAACTTGGACTTCTATACAGCAAGTGATGAAAAAAGGTGCTTTGGATGAAATGACAAAAGAGCTTATTTATGTTGCAGTTTCAATGACAAATAGTTGTGAGTATTGTATTAAATCTCACAGTATCGCTGCTAAATCTAAAGGTGCTACTACAGAGATGTTAAGCGAACTTATTGCAGTTGTTGCAATGGCAAATGAAACTAACAGACTTGTTGAATCATATCAGGTAAAAGTTGACAAAGTTTATGAATGATAGAGCCAAAGCAATATTAGATTTTTGGTTTGATGATATGGTCGTTGAAAAGCGATTTAAAAGAGATGATAATTTTGATCAATTGATTAGAGATAAATTCAAAGATGATCATGAAAAAGCTACTTTAAATGAATATGATGATTGGCAAGATGAACCATTAAGCACTCTAGCTTTAGTTATTTTATTGGATCAATTTTCAAGAAATTTATATAGAGATGATAAAAAAGCTTTTGAGTTTGATCATAAAGCAAGACTGATTGTAAATGATGCAGTCTATAACGGGTATCTTGATCAAATGGATGAATATCAACGTTTTTTCATGCTATTGCCATACATTCACAGTGAAGAAGTTATAGATCATGATAGAGCATATAAATTGTTGGATAACTATTTATCTAATCATCCAAACTATAATGAGATAAAAAAATTTTGGAAAGATCATACCGCTGCAATTAAACGATTTCATAGATATCCTCATCGAAATAAAGTTATGGGGAGAAAATCTACACCAGATGAGTTAAAATTTTTGGAGAGTCCAAATTCCTCTTGGTAATTATTCTATTGGATAATCCCAAGCATCTCCACCAATTACCTTTGATATAGCAGAAAAATCTTTCGAACTGTTTCCATCCTCACAAAACTTTGAATATATTTCTAATGCCATCTCTCCTAATGGAGTAGATGCATTTGCATTTTTAGCACATTCATTTGCAAGTTTTAAATCTTTGTTCATCATACCTGCAGAAAAGCCTGGCTTATATTTATTGTTAGATGGAGTTCCTTCAATTAATCCAGGTAAAGGTGGATAAACTGAAATAGGCCAACTATTTCCGGAAGCATTTTTCATAATTTCATGAACTTTCTTTATATCTATATTCAATCTTCTTGCTAACATTAATGACTCTGAAGCAGCAATCATTGTTATTCCAAGAGACATGTTGTTACAAATCTTTGCACCGTTTCCGCTTCCTATCTCTCCAGCATGATAAATATTTTTACCCATTAATTTTAAAATAGGTAAAGCTTGATTAAATGCATCATTTGATCCACCAACCATAATATTTAAAGTTGCTTTTTGTGCACCCATCACTCCACCACTTACTGGTGCATCAATCATCTTAATACCTTTTTCATTTGCTTTCTTTCCTATTTCTTTAGAGGTATCTATATCGATTGTTGAACAATCTATTAGTAGACAATTTTTAGAAACTTTATCTAGAACACCATTTTCTTTTAAATAAACTTCTTTTGAATGTTTTCCCTCAGGCAGCATAGTGATTACAACAGACGTTTCACTATTGATTAGTTTTCCAAAATCCTTCTCAACATCAAGATTATTTTCAACTGCTTTATCAATCATTTCTTTAGAAACATCAAAAACCTTAATCTTTTTCCCTGCTTTCTTTAAATTACAGGCCATTGGGTTTCCCATATTACCAACTCCTATAAAAGCTATATTTTCACTCATATGACATCCTCTCTATTTAGTAATTTTTTCCACTAATTTATTAACCAATGGTGCAACAAAAGTTGTTGCAACTAATGCAACTGGCAAACTAATAGACCAAGCTTTGAAAAATCTTTTATAATAAAATTCATCATAACCTGTATTTATAAATGTAATAATTAGGGTCATTAACAAACTCATTCCTAAACCCATAAAAAAAACGAAAAGAATTTTAGAGAATTTTTTTGGAAACATTATTTATATTTGTCTTCAATATCGTAATATTCGTTGAAGCCAACTATATCTCTTAAGTCTGAAAATTTAGAAACATTTTTATTATAAACTTTATTTTTCATATTATTCAAACATTCTTGCATCGTTTTTACTGATGCACTCATTAGGGTTAGAGGCATTACAGCAATTTTATAACCAATTTCCTCTATTTCATTAATTTCTAATAATGGGGTTTCACCATCTTCGATCAAATTTAACATATGATGACCTGGTACTTCTTTAATAATTCTTTTCATATCCTCTTTATTTTTAACAGCTTCAATAAATAAAATATCAACACCAAGTTTTGAAAATGATTGCATTCTTTTAATTGCATCATCTAATCCTCTAGTTGCTATGGCATCAGTTCTTGCCATTATTAAGATATCTTTATTTCCATATTCTCTTGCATCCACCGCAGCTTTAATTCTTGAGTTTGCCTCATCAAGATCGACAACATCTTTACCCTTTGTGTGACCACATTTTTTTGGCCACTTTTGGTCTTCAATCATCACACCAGCTGCTCCTGCATCCGCATATCCTCTTACAGTTCTAAATACGTTCACTGAATTTCCATATCCAGTATCCCCATCAAATATTATTGGAATTGATGTAGCATTACATATATTTCTTACTTGTTCTGCCATTTCAGAAAAAGAAATTAAACCTGTGTCCGGCATACCAAGCTTTGTAGATGAAACACTGAAGCCAGACATAAATCCAACTTTCAAACCTTCTCTTTCAATTAATTTTGCTGATAATGCATCAAAGCATCCAGGCATTACAATTATTTCTGGTCCATTTAATAATTGTCTTAGTTGTTCTGCTTTATCTTTTGATTTTATTTTTGAAAACATATTTATAATTTAAAAGGTATATATAATGCTAGGTCAGGGAATAAGTAAATAACAAATACTGTAAATAACATTATAATGACAAAAGGTATCACACCTTTAGCTATTTCTGACATTTTTGCTTTACCAATTGCTTGGAGAACATAAATATTTAGTCCAACGGGTGGTGTAATTAATGCACACTCAATCATTAGTGTAAAAATTATTCCAAACCAAATTAAATCAATATTCATTGCAGCGATTGAAATCGAAAATATAGGCATCATGATTAAAATTAATGAAAGAGTTTCCATTATAAATCCTAAGATTAACAAAGTAATACAAACAACAAGTATAAATAAACCAGTCTCATTAATATTAGTAACTATGAAAGATGATAAATCTTGAGGAATTCTATAAAGAGAAATTGCTTTACCAAAAACTTTAGCTCCTGCAATAATTATAAATATTGTAACTGTAGTTTTCATTGTCTCCAAACCAGCTTCGATAAAACCTTTAAAATCTAATCTTTTTTTAGCCACAACATAGATAAATGATATTAAAAAACCAATACCACCTGCTTCTGTTGGTGTATAAATTCCAGCATAAATTCCACCTAGCATGATGAAGGCCATTAATAATATTGGCAAACCTCTTTTTGTGTATTTAATTTTTTCTTCTAAAGTACTGGATACATTTTGAACTTCTTTATTAAAAAATTTCACGTAAAAAACTGAAAAGATAATAAAAAATAATGCTAAAACTATTCCTGGCCCAATTCCTGCAAGAAACATACTTAGTACAGACTCTTCAACAACAAATGCATAAACAATCATTGGAATTGATGGAGGAATTAAAATCCCTAAAGTTCCACCCGCTGCCAAAATACCTAAAGTAAAGTTTCTGTGATAACCTCTATTAATCATTGCAGGAAATGCTACAGTTGAGATTGTTGCTGCAGTAGCCACTGATGATCCAGATATAGCAGCAAAAATACTGCAAGAAACTATAGTTGCTATTGCTAAACCGCCTGGAAAATTTCCAACCCAGCTTTGAGCAAAATTAAAAAGATCTTCTCCAACACCTGCTTTTAATAATATATTAGACATCATCAAAAACATCGGAACAGCTAATAAAATAAAGTTATCTGCCACACTGTAAAAAGTTTGTGGGATCATTAAAGGAGAAATATCTCCAAATAACATTAAACCCAATCCTATAGAACCTAAACCAAATGCTATTGGCACTCCTAAAAAAAGCACAAAAAATAACAAAAATAAGATTATTGCTACTGTCATTTAATTATATCTTTGATGTATTTAGGTACTTCGAAAAGCACTCTTAATACTAAAAATGCAAAACATAATGGTATCGCAAATTCTGTAAGAAAGGATGGAACATCTAAAATTGTAGAGCTTGTTCTTCCAACTTTAAGAGAGTCGTAAGCAATTAACCATCCATAATAAAGTACAAATCCACTAAAAATTAAAATGAATATTGCACTTATTAAATCTAATATCTTTTTTCCTTTATCTCCTACTTTGTCATATATAACTGTTATTCTGATAAAATCATTTTTATGAAAAGTATAAGTTAAAGCTAAATAAGTAGCCCAAATTTGTAAAAATCGAGAAATTTCGTTTACCCAAATAGTAGGTGAATTAAATATGTATCTCATGATAACTTCATAAGAAACTATAAAGCCTATCATAATAAATAACGCTGAAGCTAAATAGCCAGAATATTTTACAATTTTGTCGTAGGTATTCATTTGAAAACCCCGCACTTAAGTGCGGGGTATTTATACGATTTAAAGTTTGTTTGCAGCTTTTACAAGTTGATCACCAACTCCACCAGCTCCACCTGTTCTAGAAATGTAATCATCAATAACAGATGACGATGCTTTTTTAAGAGCAGAAACTTCAGAACTACTTAGGTTTACAATGTTCATTCCATTTGCTTTTGCTTCTTTGTAAGCGCCAGCCTCGATGTTAGCCATGTCATCTCTAACAGCTTTTTCAGCTACTTTTGATGCTTCAGCTATAGCGTCTCTTTGTTTTTGAGTTAATGAGCTTAGCCATTTATCATTAGCAACAACAACGAATTCGATATCGCCATGATTTGTAACTGTTAAAGTATCCATTACTTGATATAATTTTCTAGATTTTACACCAGATACACCAGTCATACCTGCATCAACTGTATTTCTTTGGTAAGCTAAATATTGCTCAGATCCAGATATTAATGCTGGTTTACCACCTAAAGAACTCACAAAAGCTCCAAGTGTTTTTCCAAATACTCTAATTTTTTTATCTTTAAAGTCAGCCGGAGTTTTCATCGGACCACCATTAGATAACATTATTGCTGATCCATAAGCTTGATAATAAAGTGGAACTGCTCCAGTCTTTGCTATTGCAGGATCAAGGATAGCTCTTATCTCAGATCCAGCTTGAGTTGCTTTTCTTACTTTTTGTTCTGAGTCAAATAAGAATGGAAGATAGAAAACATCAACTTCAGGATTAGTTCCTGCAAATCTTGTTATAGATGCAACACCAGCTTCGATCGCTCCTGAACCTACAGCTTGCGGAACCTCTTTATCTTTGTAAAGTTGTGCAGAGTCGTAAATCTCTACTTTAATGTCTGATCTTGATTCTAATTCTTTTTTAAATACCAAAAGGTTCTGACCTAAGTGAGCCTTTAATGGTAATTGAAGTGTAATTCTCATTTTTGTTTCTGCCAAACTTGCACTGGCAAAAGAAACGAAAATTAGAGAAAATATTATTCTTTTAAAGATTTTCATGTTATTTCCCTCTTTTTTGTTAAATGAGACTATTTAAGTCGACTTTAAAATTAAATACAATATTAATAATCATCAATGAATTGGATAATTGTAGCTATTTCTGGGGCTTTTTTTCAAAATCTTAGATCAACTTTACAGAAAAAACTTAATCAAAAAGTATCTACTATTGCATCAACTTATGTAAGATTTGCTTTTGCGTTACCATTTGGGACAGTTTTATTTTTTTTGTATTTCCAAGATTTAAATGTAATTCCTGAAATCCTAAGTCAAAAAAAATTTATATTTAACGTATTATTAGGTTCAATTTTCCAAATAATTTTTACATTTGTTTTACTCTATTTATTTAGATTTGCTAATTTTGTAGTTGGAACTTCATTGAGCAAGACTGAAGTTATTCAAGTTGCAATTTTTGAATATTTAATAATAGGGGATAAATTAAATAAATTTGGAATAACAGGAATTATTGTATCTACAATTGGAGTAATTATATTATCGATTAAAGATTTAAGTTTATTTCTAAAAAACTTATTTTCAAAAACAACTTTAATTGGTTTATCCGCAGGACTATTCTTAGGTTTAAGTGTTGTATATTTTAGAGCAGCAGCATTAACATTGGAAAATTTTAGTAATAACTTTGAAAAAGCTATAGCAACACTATTTTTTGGTCTAGTTATACAAACAACATTAGTTACTATTTATTTAATTATATTTGAAAAGTCACAGTTTAAAAAATTATATGAAAACAAGTATGAATGTTTGACAGCAGGGTTAGCTGGATTTCTTGCAACATTATCTTGGTTTTATGCTTTTACGTTAATACAGTCTTCATTTGTTAGAGCTATCGGCCAAATAGAATTATTATTTAGTTATGTGTCTTCAAAGTATATGTTTAAAGAAAAAGTCAAAATTACAGAAATTTTAGGGATAATTATATTTGTAGTAGGTGTACTAATTTTATTATTAAATAAGAGCTAATTAATTCTCCCAAGATAATTAACCATTACAACGCCAATAATAATTAAAAAAATCCCAATTAAACCGTATATATTTGGTATCTGGTTATATTTAATCATTCCGAAAACTAAAATAGCAGCCACTGTTATCCCACTATAAGTAGCATAAGTAAAACCTACTGGTATCATAGACATAGCTTTTGCAAGTCCATACATAGTTATACACATAAAAGCTATTGATAATATCGTTGGGGTTAATTTTGAAAATCCATCTGAAATTTTAGCAAAACTATTTGCAGCAATTCCTGTTGATATAGCTAATACTAAATAAATATAACCAGATAATGGTTTCATTTATTTGTTCCTAATAAGTTAACTATTAAGACACCCGATATAATTAAAATCAATCCAATTATTGTATAAAAATTTGGTACTTGATTAAATTTTATAACACCAACAGCAGCTGTTGCAATTATACATAAGCCTGCAAAAGAGGCATATGTTATTCCAACTGGTATACTTTTCATAACTAAAGACAAAGTATACATGCATCCAACAATTGTTACTGCTGTGATTATGCTAGGTATTAATAATGTAAAACCTTGAGCACTTTTAGCAAAACTGTTAGATGCTGTTCCAAGAATTACTGCGATTAATAAAATTATATAAGCAGTTATATTATTCATTTGCCTTCGACCATTTGATTGCATCTTCCATTCTATCATCTCCCCAGAATATTTCATTTTTTACAACAAATGACGGACTTCCAAATATTTTATTTTTTCTAGCTTTTTCTGTATTTGATAAATAAATATTATTTATTTCCTCAGAGCTTGCCTCTGAAACAATCTTTTCTTTATCTAAGCTTAGTTTTTCGCAGATTTCACTCAAGTTGGGTTCAACAGCAGGCTCTTTTCCTTCTTGAAACCATCGTTTATACGTAAGCTGAACGTAATCTACACCCCAGTTATTTTTTAAACCTAATATTGCAATTTTATTAGCTAAATCAAATTCTGTTAAAGGGTAAGGGACTGGTGTTTTGGCAAAAAATCCATAATTTTTTGCTCGTCTTTCTATGTCCCTCCACATGTAATCTACTTTATTTTTTTTTTCTTTAGGAAACGGAACATTGTTCATTTCTTTCATTATTGCTCTCACACTAAAAGGAGTCCAGCTAAACTTAATTTGATGTTGTTTTTCTGCTTCTAGTGCTCGAGTAACCGAAAGATAAGTATAAGTACTTCCGATAGAAAAATAAAAATCTATGTTGTTCACTTATTTTGGCATTGGCGTTGCGCCAGTTTCTAAACTAATCATTTTCCCATCTTGGTATTTATAGACTGCCATAACTGCTTCTACATTACCATCATCAAATGTTACGAACGCATGGTGAACACCAACTTCATCATTTTCATAAACAATTCTAGTTTTATCTTGCTTGATATCACCACTCATTGCCCATTTGATAACATCACCTTTAGTTAAAACACTCCCTGATTTATGCATTGTGAATTTAAAATCATCATGCAAAAGTTCGTTCATTGCTGCTTCATCTTTATTTTTAATTGCAGCACTATATTTTTCTAATATTGACATTTTTTTCTCCTTTATGCTCCTTTAATTATTAATGTATTTGATACTGTATTATCTAATCTAATTTGTCTGATAGGTTTATATATTTCTGAATTGTACCACTCAAAAACTTTTTCATAAGATGGGAATTTAATTACAACAGTTCTTGGATATTTCCACTCACCTTCAATGACTTCATTTTCGCCACCTCTTATAATGTATTCGCCACCAAACATTTGAGCAGTTGGAGGAGCTTTTTCCAAATACTCTTTGTAATTTTCAGGATTTAACACATTAATATTTAATATGATATATCCTGAAGGCATTACAAACCTTATTACAAAAATTATTACATATCTACTTTATTTAATTCGTAGACACTGTAACTTTCCATAACTTCTTTCATAACTGGAGCTGATACTGGATTGCTTCCATCTATAAAAGCTTTAAGGGCAGCTTTATCGGTCACAAAAATTTTAAACATTACTGTTTTTTTGTCAGGTGCAACTGTTCCAATTGTTTTTGATACATTTGCAACTTTCGATCTCTCTGCCATACCAGCATCTGATTGCATAAAGCCCATAAACTTTTCTAGCATCCCTTCTTTAAGGTGAGCTACGACTAATGTTTCTGTTTCCATCTTTTATCCTTTCTTTATATTGATTGTTTATCCACTAAAATTTTCCATAAAATCTTCATGCATTGGCGTAACCTTTGCTGAATCTAAGTCCACACCCGCTTCAGCTCTTGCTGCATGAAGTTCTTTATCATTTTTAAATGCTTCAAAACCTTCCATGGTTGCATACTTAACGATTACAGTAAATTTTGTAGGGTCTTCTTTAGATACACCTGCAAAAATAATAGTAGCACCAAATCCTTTAATTTTTTCAGCATTTGCTTTTACCATATTAGTCCAAGATGAAAATGATTTTATATTTTCTTCTATTTTTATGATCATTTCTTTTTCCTTTCTATTTAACTGGAGTCATAATTTTTTGACCTTCAACTCCAATTGCAACTACAATCGCTTTAACTGGAACATTTCCAATATTTTTCGACTCGTGTACAATTCCAACATCTTCAACAAATGCATCACCAGCTTTGAATACTTGGGTTTTTCCTTCATGAATTAATTCAATTTCACCTTGCTGGATCATAATTAAAACTGGAAATGAGTGCGTATGAGGAGTTACTGGAGCTCCGACAGGTACAGTAAATTCAAAAGCAGTTATCTTTGCTTTTCCAGAAGGGTATACAATATCATTTCCCATTCCTGTTTGACTTGTTGATAGAATTCTCTTTACATGGCTATCTGCGTAAACATTAGCTGTAAATAAACTTAAAACTAATATTAAAATTATTTTTTTCATAAAACCTTTCTAATAGTATGAGATTAATTTTTAGAAGAATGTAATGGTTTTATAACAAACCAGATATGCGTGATTATATCCAATCGGGATAAGGTAAACCTTTTTCAATTAAAAAAGGTTTATTAAACATCTTTGAGTTGTATCTGTCTGATTTGTCGCAAAGAATAGTGACAATAGTTTTTCCTGGGCCTAGTTTTTTACCCAATCTTATTGCGCCTGCAATATTTACTCCACAACTTGTTCCAAGACTTAAACCCTCATTTTTGATTAAATCATATAGTATTGGCAAAGACTCTTTATCTTCAATTGAAAAGGCTCCATCTATTTTTGCTTCTGCAAAATTAGCAGTTACTCTGCTGGATCCAATTCCTTCGGTTATTGATCCACCTTCAGATTTTAACTCGCCGTTTTCAATGTGATTGTAAAGAGAGGATCCCTTTGGATCTGATAGATAAATTTGTATATCTTTATTTTTTTCTTTTAAAAAACTACTTACTCCACCAATTGTTCCTCCAGTTCCAGAAGAACATACAAATCCATCAACTTTACCTTCTGTTTGCTCCCATATCTCAGGACCCGTTGTATTATAGTGACCTTTTGAGTTTGCTGTATTATCAAATTGATTTGCCCAAACAACTCCGTGATTATTTGAACTTTTTAGCTCTTCAGCCATTCTAGCAGCAACCTTAACAAAGTTATTTTCATCTTTATAAGGTTTTGGTGGAACTAATTTTAAATCTGCACCAATATTTCTTAAAGTATCTTTTTTTTCTTGAGTTTGATTATCATTCATTACAATAATCGTTTTGTAACCAAGTGAATTTCCAATAAGGCATAAACCAATACCAGTGTTTCCTGCAGTTCCTTCTACAATTATTCCACCTTTAGATATTAATTTTTTTTGTTCAGCATCCCTTATTAAAGCAAGTGCTGCTCTGTCTTTTACAGATCCTCCTGGATTTAAATATTCGGCTTTACCATAAATGTTACAGCCAGTTATTTCAGATGCAGCTTTTAGTTTTATTAAAGGAGTATTTCCAATTGATTGGATAAAATCATCCTTGTAATTTTTCATTATTCTTTTTCCTCATTGCCATTTGTAACAGCATAAGGTTTAAATTCTTCAGTTGCTGTTCCAACATTCTTAGCAGGTATTCCTACCATAACAGCATTTTCAGGAACATTTTTTGTTACAACTGCATTAGCTCCAATTCTTGCATTTTTCCCTACAACTACAGGCCCCAAAATCTGTGCACCTGAACCAACGACTACATTATCATGAAGAGTAGGGTGTCTTTTAATTTCTCTTTGATCATTGGAATTTATGCTTGGAGATATTCCACCTAAAGTAACCATATGATAAATTGTTACGTTATCTGCAATGTCAGATGTTTCACCTATAACAACGCCCATACCGTGATCAATAAATAAATTTTTACCTATCTTAGCTCTTGGATGAATTTCAATACCAGTTAAAAATCTTGAAAATTGAGAAATTATTCTTGCGATAAGATCAAATTTTGCAGTAGCAAAAAAATTTGCAATTCTGTGAAAAAATACAGCCTTAACGCCAGGGTACGTTAATATTACACTTAACTTAGATCTTGCTGCTGGATCCCTATCAATAATTGATTGCAAATAGTCATTCATAGACTGCCTATATAGTTATTAATGTTGGAATTTAAAGTTAATTAATATTGTCTAAAGTAAGCCCTTTTACATTAGCTGGCACTGCGACATCCATCATTTTTGGATTTGCAAGATTTAGATTATTCATTATATCCGCGTACTCTTCCTTTGAACTTACTTGTAATCTTGGATTATTATTTTTTTCATTTTCAATAGTGGAAAATTTCTTGCCATTATAATCATGAGCTGGAAATACGAGAGTTTTTTCGGGTAATTTTAATAATTTATTAAATATAGAATCATAAGCATCGTAAGCATTACCATTTTGAAAATCTGTTCTACCACTTCCATTTATTAAAAGTGTATCTCCAGTAAAAACTCTATCATCCATCAAAAAACTATAAGAGCAGTCAGTATGACCAGGAGTATAAATTGCTTGAAGTTCAACTTCTTCAACTTTAATTTTTTCACCATCTTTAATTCTTAGATCTATCACTTCTGATTTAGATTTTTCTCCCATAACTCTTATACAGTTTGTTCTTTTATTTAATTCATTTAATGCTGAGATATGATCAGCATGAATGTGAGTATCAATTACTTTTACAAGTTTAAGATCTAAATTATTTAATATAGTTGAATACTCATCAGAATGTTCAATGACCGGATCAATTATTAATGCTTCTCTACCTTCCCCACTTGCAATTATATAAGTGTACGTAGAAGATTTTTGATCGAAAAGTTGTTCAAATATCATAAATACCTAACTTTATAAAAGTTTGCTTAGTAAAACAATCTTTCATATAATATTTTTTTTATAAGGAGGAGACAATGTTAAAAATAAATAGTATGTGTCCTGATTTTAAAGCTAAAACAACTGAAGGAGATATTTCTTTCCACGAATGGTTAGGCGATAGTTGGGGAGTTATTTTTTCACACCCTAAAGATTTTACACCAGTTTGTACTACAGAACTTGGTGCTTTAGGTTTAATGAAAGATGAGTTCGATAAAAGAAATGTCAAAGTAATTGGTTTAAGCGTTGACGGGGTAGAGGATCATAAAAAATGGTTAGATGATATTAAAGATGTATCTGGTACAAAACCAAATTATCCAATTATTGCTGATGAAGATTTAAAAGTAGCAAAATTATTTAATATGTTGGAAGCAGATGCTGGAACAACATCAATGGGTAGAACTGCAGTTGATAATGAAACTGTAAGAACTATTTTTGTAATTAGACCTGATAAGAGAATTGGATTATATCTTACATATCCTATGGCAACTGGAAGAAACTTTTTAGAGATTTTGCGTGCAATAGACTCTATGCAGCTAACAGCTAAACATAAAGTAGCTACTCCTGCTAATTGGAAAAAGGGAGAGGATGTTGTTATTTTGCCAGCGATTAAAGATGACGAAGCTAAAAAAATATATCCAGATGGATGGGAAACTGTAAAACCTTATCTAAGAAAGGTCCCAGATCCCTCTAAGTAAATTGGATAAAAATATTTTAAACCGACAATCTCAGCATTGGGAAACTAATTTCTCAAATAAGCCTGAGATGTTTGGTTTAGAACCAAGTTTACCTGCAAAAAAAGCTTTAAATATTTTCAAAGAAAACAATTGTTCTAAAATTGTTGAGTTAGGAGCAGGCCTAGGAAGAGATAGCATTTACTTTGGAAAAAATTCGATAAATGTTACCGCATTAGATTATAGTAAAAATGGAATTAAAGTTATCAATGAAAAAATAAAAAAAGAAAATCTAATATCTTCAATTTCTACATTAAAATTTGATATAAGAGAGGACTTGCCATTTGAGAGTAATTCAGTCGATGCTTGTTATTCACATATGCTTTATTGCATGGCTTTAACTCAGAAAGATTTGGACAAACTTAATAGCGAGATTCATAGAATTTTAAAACCAGGTGGAATAAATATTTACACAGTCAGAAATACTGATGATGGGGACTATAAAAAAGGAATTCATAGAGGAGAAGATCTATATGAAATAGATGGGTTTATTATCCATTTTTTTTCAAAAGATAAAATACTTAATTTAACAAGTGGATTTAAAAACATAAGTATTGACTATTTTGAAGAAGGATCGTTTCCAAGAAAATTATACTTTATTTGTAATAAAAAAAATTAAATTTACTTTAAATTTTTATATTTTTTCATACACACTTGAGCTAACAAAAGATTTGGATCAACAAATATTTTAGAGTCTTTTGCTTTTTTAAAAGATTTGTAAGCAAAAATAGCTATTGGTAGTTCTGTACAACCAAGAATTATTTTTTTACATTTTTTTTTCATTAAGAACTTAACCGCTGGTCTTAAAGCTTTTTCAGCATCTTTTACTTTACCTTTTTTTACATATTTAATAGCAGTATTTACTGAACTCTTTTGTAATCTTTCACTCGGACTTATCAAATTATAATTTTTTTCAAAATACTTATGGTAGATTTTTGTGTCTAAAGTAGCCTCAGTACATAACAATCCTATAGTTGAATTTTTCTTAAATTTTTTTTGTGTATTTAAATATACCTCTTTTGGCATACTAAGAAATGGCACTGATATTTTTTTTTGAATATCTTCATGCCAGTAATGAGCTGTGTTACAAGGCATTACAATAAACTTGCATTTATTTTTTTCCAGCATTCGACAACCAGCAATTAATTCTTTTAAAACATTTTTGTATTGCTTTAAATTCTCTGCTCTTCGCGGTGTATTTGATTTATTATAGAGGACAAACATCGGATATTTTTGATCTAATTTTCCTCTGTTTAATTTTGCAAGCTTATCACAAAAGTCTAAGCCCGCTTGAGTTCCCATGCCACCTAATATTCCAATCATAATTTAAATAATATCTTCTATATTAAAATTCAAAACATCTATATAGATATTTAAATAACAGCAGAAATATATTATCGCTAAATATGAACAGAAATTTATCATTACTTACGTTAAGTCAGATATTTGGTTTTACCACTGCAACAATAACAGTATTTCTTAGCGGAATAGTTGGTTCTCAAATTAGCTCAAATCAATCTTTATCAACTTTACCAACCGCTTTATTCGTAGTTGGAACAGCAAGCTTTACTGTTTTAGCGGCAAATATTATGAGTAAAATTGGAAGAAGAAATGGTTTTGTCTTTGCGGCTATCGGAAGTTCTTGTTCAGCACTACTTGCTGCTTTTGCAATCAGTCAGAAAAGTTTTAATTTATTTTGTTTATCTTGCTTAATTCTTGGAATGGGAGCTGCATTTAATCATCAATATAGATTTGCAGCAGCTGAAAGTGTTGAAAAAGACAAAATACCAAAAGCAATTTCTACTCTTTTATTAGCAGGGATTGTGTCTGCATTCTTAGGCATAACTCTTGCAAATTACACTAAAGATTTAATTCAAGATCAATTGTATGTTGGTTCTTATCTTTTGTTATCTTTCCTATCTTTTATGCCTGGAGTTTTTTTATTTTTTTTTAAAAATGTAGAAAATATTCAGGAGGATAGTCTAAAGGAAGGGAATATAAGAAATCTAAAATCTATCGTATTACAACCAAGATTTTTACAAGCAATTACTGCAGCTGCTTTTGCTTATGCAGTAATGTCATTTTTAATGACAGCAACTCCTTTAAGTATGCATGTTATGGAAAATATGAGCTTAAAAGAAACTGGCTTAGTATTACAATTTCATGTGGTTGCAATGTTTTTACCTTCGCTAGTAACAGGTAATTTAATAAAAAAATATGGACACAGTACAATAATTTATGGTGGAGTTTTATTTTTTTTTATTACAGTTCTTTTAAGTTTATTTGAACAGACATATCTCAATTATATGATCTCATTAATTTTTTTAGGTCTCGGTTGGAATTTTTTATTTATATCAGGCACTAGCTTAGTGGTTTTGACTTACAACAAAGAAGAAAAATTTAAAGTGCAAGGGATAAATGACTTAATTGTTTTTTCAACTATGGCTTTGGCCAGTTTATCTGCTGGAATTTTACTAAATTCTATTGGATGGAAAATGATGAATCTTATTTGCATACCTTTTTTAGTATTAATTATTTTAGTAAGTTTTATGGCTGATAAAAAATCAGTTTCTTAAACATGTCTTTTATTTTTTTAGGTTTTTTGACGGGCTTAACATTAATTTTTGCAATAGGACCACAAAATGTTTTTGTAATAGAGCAAGGACTAAAGAAACAATATATATTTTTAGTTTGCTTAGTCTGTGCATTATCTGATTTGATTTTAATTTTCTTAGGTATCTTTTTATTTAATTATTTTTCTTATTATTTTAATAATGTAGTGGAGCTGATTTTAAATATCCTTTTAATTATTTTTTTATCTTTTTTTATTTATGGAAAAATTAAAGAAATATTTAAATTTAGATCTTTAGAATTTAAAAATAATGTCATAGCACAGAGCTCATTTAATATCTTTATTAAGACCTTAGGTTTTACATATTTAAATCCTCACGTATATTCTGATACAGTATTTTTTTTAGGAAATTTCTCAAAATCCTTTAATATTGAAAACAAAATTTACTTTGGAATAGGCGCTTCTATAGCTTCTTTTTTATTTTTCTTTTCTTTAGGATACTTATCTAAGATTTTTTCAAACAAATTAAATAATAGGAGCTTTTGGAAATACATAAATATTTTTATTATAATATTTATGTCAGGTATAGTTTTTTACATTATTAGAGATATTATTTATTAAAGATTTTTTTTGATAATTTATTAACCTTTAAATGGTTCCCATCAAATCCGTATTGAGTGTGATATTTTCCAGGAAATGCAACACATTTTATGTCTGCACTTAAAGCAGAATTTAAACTTTCTTCTGTATCTTCAATTGCCACACATTCGTCTGAGTTAATATTCAAGTATTTTAAAGCATAATTATAAATATCGGGATATGGTTTTTCTCTTAATATGAATTCATTATTGCCGATAAAATCAAAATCTTTTTTTTCAATTCTTCCTCTTAACGAGTTAAAAATAGAATTGATATTGTTACTCGTTGTTGAGCTAGCAAGCCCAATTTTTATTTTGTTCTTTTTGCAAAATTGAATTATTTCTTTTACACCGTCTCTAGGTTCAACTTTGTGTTTGTTTAAATATTCATTAAAAATTTTGGTTTTTAAATTTCTTATTTTTTTTCCGTCTATTTCAACACTAGTATCTTTTGCGTAATCATTGATTCTCGTAGTTCCACCTGATTTTGACAATAGTTTTCTGTAAATATCTTCATCCCAAAACCAGTCTAATCCACTTATTTTAAAAGCTTCATTAAATGCATCTCTTTGAAGGTCTGATGTCTCAGCTAAAGTTCCAATAGAACCAAATAAAACAGCTTTGTAACTCATTATCCCTTCACAGCACCAGCTGTTAATCCACTGATTACTTGTCTTTGGAAAAACATAACTAACATAAATAAAGGAGCAGTAGCTGAAACAACTGCTGAAACAGCCCACATCAAATTACCTTCATGTTGATTTGTTCCAAGATAACTTTGGATTTTGGGTACCATAGTATGATTTTCCTGATTTAATAAAAGAGCTGTCACTGTAAAATCATTATACGCAAGCATTAAACTAAATAATCCAGCTGTTATTACTCCAGGCCACATAACTGGCATAATGATATGTCTAAATGCTTGAAAATAAGAGCAGCCATCAATTAAAGCACTTTCATCAAGTTCTTTGGGAACAGTTTTAAAAAATGAATACAATAACCACAAAGTAAATGGTTGATTTATTGCAACAAGAACAACGATGGTCGTCGGTAGTATTCCCCAAATTTGTAATTGAAAAAAAGGAAATAAATAACCAGAGACTAATGTAATATGAGGCATTGCTCTAAAAATTAATGCTGCAATTAAAATCCAAAATGCATAATTTCTTGTAGACCTAGATAAAGCGTAAGCTCCTAAGGTCCCGAGGAACAATGAAATTGTTACAACAAAAAATGTAACTATAACTGTATTCCTAGATGCTTTCCAAAACTCTCCTTCAGTCCATGCTTGACTATAAGCATCTGTTGTAAACTTTCCTCCAGTTTCTAACAACGTATTGAATGCCGTAATAGCATACCACCAGTCAGCTCTTGAAAAAAAATCAGCTCTTACTTTAAATGACCCCCAGAAAGTCCAAATAAAGGGAAAGCATGCAACCAACAACCAAACTATTATAAAGGTTGTATTAAAAATTTTTAAAGCATTTGATCTTTTATCAAGTCCGTATTCCATTTATCTCGCTGTCCTAAATTCCTTCCATGTTCTTATTAAAACTGGTGCTAAAAGTATGGCTATCCCAACAATTGTCATCATTGAGGTGGCTGCGGCCGAACCAAATAATATTACTTCCTCATTAACGAGGTTATCATAAATTAACCAAGACAAAGATTGAGCACTTCCTTCAGCACTGAAACCAATTATAGGCTCAAAAACTCTAAAATTATCCATCAATGAAATAAGAGCAACAAATGTAACTACAGGATAAATATGAGGCAAAACAATATGTCTTACTCTCTGCCATCTTGATGCTCCATCAATAATAGCTGCTTCAACAGGTTCTTGGGGAACAGTTTGTAAAGCTGCATAAAATACTACAAAAGCAAATGGTGAATGGTGCCAAATTCCATAAATTATTATAGTTATCCAAGTAAGAGTTTTTGAGGATTTTAACGATAAATAAGGGTCATCCATTAACATTTGCAAATTCGCGCCAATAATTCCTTCTGCATCTATCATCCAAAATAAAACTAAAGAACCCACCAATGGAGTAACAATCATCGGCAATATGGTTCCAAATATTAGTGGCCCTCTAATTCTTCTAGTTACTGCATTAAGACTTAATGCAATTATAAAACCTAAAAGTAAGACGTTAGGCGTTACAAACAAACAATAAGTTAAAGTAAAAATTAGAGCCTTGTAAAAGGGTAGGTTGGTAACTTGATCTACAAATTCCCCAAAACTATTTGTTTCATTCCAAAATTTTCCAATTTCTTCTATTGCAAGATGATTTCTATCGACATAAGTCCCAAATCCGTTGAATTTTCCTAAAGGCTTTTCTTCTCGAATTTTTGAGGTTTTTTCTTGGTCAACAACTATAGAAACTGTACATCCAAAAGGATCACATTTTTTTACTTCCTTAACAACTTGGTCGTGCTGCGCATAAAATGATTGTATCCCTGTTGAAATAATAGGAAGACCTATAAATAAAATCATTGCCAATCCAGTTGGCAAGAAAAACCAAAAAAAAGTTTTGTTAGGCATTAATGTAATAAGTGGGGATTTTCATCCCCACTTAAAATTTATTGATTATAGAAAGCCTTGTTCTTTTGCTTTACTCATGTAAGCTGCTTCCACATCTTTTAAAGCTTGTTCTGCTGACTCTTTACCTTGTAAAAATTCAACAATCTCACTTCCTAATGCACCATGCATTAAACCCATTTGTGGTAACATTGGATATGGTTTAGCTTTCATTTTAACAGCTTCGATAACTCCAATTGATTTTGGTCCAGGCTTAAAACCTTCAATTAACCAAACAGCTTGATCCGCTGCATCTGCAACCATCTTTTTATTAGCAGCTGCGTGTGCCAAAGCTCTAAATGTTGCTTCAGCATCAGCGTCAGATCTATTTTTTGCTAATGTGAAACCGTCCCACCATAAAGTCGCCGCTGGTATGTTTCCTCCAGCAACTGTTGCTGGTCCAGTTAATTTAGTTGCAGCTGTAATTTTTGCATCACCATCATCATCAAGCAATGTTCCTGATCTTGATGCCCAAAGAGTCATTAATGCTACATTTCCAGATTCCCATTCAACTTTAATAGCTTCACTATCGTGAGTTAAATAATCTGGGTTACTTAAACCTGCTAATTTTTTTAGCATATTTAATGTTGCTACACCTTTTGCATTGTTAATGCTTGGTTGAGCAGTTCCTGCTTTAAAGAATTCTCCTCCATGTCCAATGTACATGTTAACGAATTCTTCTGCTAAATTCCAACCAGCTTTGTATGCTGCTGCGTAAGGATATTGCATTTTACCAGATGCTCTTATTTTTTCTGATGCCGCAACTACTTCCTCATATGTTTTAGGAACAGCTATACCCAATTCTTTTAAAACATCTTCTCTGTAATATAAGTGCTGAGTATTTGCCATAAAAGCAACTGCCATTATTTTTCCATCAATTGTTATCAATTGAGAGTCTTGTATTCCTTTTCCATATTTCTTAACAAGATCATCAAGTGGTCTAATTAAGTCTTGGTTCATCAAAGGAACTATAGAGCTATTTGCTGCAATTCTTGCAGAAAACTCTGATGGATTTGCAGTTAGAGCTGGCACAGCAATTTTATTGTGCTCAGATGAGTGAGTGACTTTAAAATCCGCACTTCCTTTACATCCTTTAGCTGTTTCCACGAAAGTTCTTAAAGCTGGAAAATCATTAGCTAAAATATTTATTGATCCACTCTTAATGTTACAATCTGCGTAAGCAGAAGTTCCAAAAAGAAGAAACAATAAAGATATTAATATTTTTTTCATATTTGTTTCCCTCATTAAATTTAAATTTATGGGTGAAAGGATATATATTCCTTAGGGAATTTAAAAGTAGTTTTTAAATCGCATTTGACGCAAGCTCTGCACCTGCGACCAAAGATTCAAATTTCTTGTAAACAATATTTTCATCAACATTTCCAAAGCCTGCAAAAGTACTAAATCCACAATCACTTCCAGCCATCAATTGATCTTTATCAATTACTTTTGAATACTGGATTATTCTATTTTTTACTAACTCTTCATGCTCTATGAAGTTTGAGGTTGAGTCTATAACACCAGGAACTATTACTTTATCATTAGGAAGTTTTATATTCTCAAAAACCTGCCATTCATGAGCATGTCTTGGGTTCGAGGCTTCAATTAAATAAGTTTGGATGTTTGCTTTTAAAGCAATAGGTAATATTTTTTCTAATCCAATATCGTGAATATGTGGTCCTTCATAATTTCCCCAGCAGATATGCATTCTCAACTTAGAGGCATCGATATCTTTGATTGCTTCATTAAGACATTCGATTTGTTTTTCAGCTCTTACTAAAAATTCTTCATCTGATACATTTTTAAAAGTCATATGTCTTGCGAGTGCAAGATCTGGGCAATCAATTTGCAATAATAAATCATTTTTTGTTATTTCATCGTATTCAGTTTTCATCATTTTTGATAATGCCTCTAAATACTTATCGTCATTTTTATAGAATTTGTTTGGAAGGAAATTTGAAATTACTCCTGGTGATGCAGAGTTTATAAATCCTTGAGAATGGTTATTTTTTTTTAATGCAGATTTTAAATTACTGATATCTTTAGTTAAAGATTTAGTATCTTTAATTTTTAAATCAGCAGTACAACATGGTCTTGTATAAGTAGGTGTGCCTCCTGATTTTGCAATTTTTTCTTTATATGATGGAAAATCATCTAAGTCTTTAGGAGCTCTTCTCTCGCTTTCACCACTAAAGCCATGTAATCGATCCTTGACATAAGTAGCGTAACTTATTTTTGACATTTCACCATCACTTATAATGTCAATTCCGATATCAATTTGTTTTTTTACAATTTTGTTTACATCTTCTTCAATTATTTTATCAAGTTCTCCTTGATCAAATAATTCATTTTTATCTTTTTTAAATAGTATCTCAGATAGCTTTTTTGATCTTGGTAGACTTCCAACATGTGTGGTTTTAATTTTATCCATTGTTTTTACATTAATATTTGTTTCCAAATAGCCACTTCATCAAACAATACCCATTCTCTTATTATTTTATCATCTCTTAATTCTGCATGATTTATACCCATTATAAATAAATCTTTGTCAGTCTTTTTCCCAAATTCTTCACTGTCTTTAGAGTGCTTACCACTTAAAAACCATCTGATTGTAGCTTTTTGATTGTTATTTTTTTCATCCAATGATGCAACATGTTCGATTGTAAATTTTATTTCAGAAAATATATTTTTTAAAGAGCTCCAATATTTAATTATATCTTCACTGCCATTTCCTACTTTATTACTTGGCCAAAATAGACTGGCTGCTCTATCATAATCTTCAAAATCATAACCATTATTAAATATTTTCTTTAAAATATTGGAATATATATAACCTGATGAAACTTCATTAACTTTTACTGGAGTATAATCTGACTTTTTATCTGAAGATCTATTAAAAACTTTGATAGCTTTAGATGCCCCACCTTCTTTATCAATTAAATGCCTTGCAAATTGCTCGGGTGTATAACCTAGCTGTCGAACCATTGCACCTTGATCTCTCACAATCCACTCATCATAAACCTGATTATTTTTACATGCACAGTCAGCTATAACTCTATAAACAATTTTGTTTCCTGTTTTTTTTCCGTAATACCCGTCATTTAAATGTGTAGCTTTGCTCAAAATTCTGTGAGATGAATGATATCCTTCATCGTCATTTCCACTCCAAATTACATCTTCACCTAATAATTGTCTGTCTGGAAATTCTTCTAAAGTTTTATAAGTTGCATCAATAACAGGTTTAAAACCATAGGTTATTCCAAAGGGTGATCTTACAGGGATATTCTCTGAATAATATTTAGATATCGACTCGACATCTTTCCCTTCCCAAATTTGTTTAGTAATTTTTAAAATGTAATCTGTTAAATTTTTATAATTACTATCAAATCCTTTCATTAGATCTGACTAACAAAATTTAAAATACTATTTTCTGAATTATTACAAGAGATATCTATTTTGCTACTCAAAGGAACTGAAAAAGTGTCTCCTTTTTCTAATTTTATATTTGAGTTTCCTATTACTATTTTCCAATTACCTTGTTGAGCAAAAAGAACGGTAGGCTTTATACATTCAATACCTTTAATTTCACCAGATATAGAATTTAATGTTGTTAAATTAAATCCAGTATCTTGTTTGATTGAAGGTTCATAAGTTTTTTTATTAAAATTGTTTCCTAATACTTGATATAATTTAATACCATTAACTTCATCGCTAATATTGTTTTGTTTATTTCTATAAATATTTTTTTCTAATTCTTCTGGCAAATAATTATCAAATCTTTCTAATTCATCTTGAGTGATAGGCTCTATCATCTTTCTACCTTTAGGCACTTCAACTTTTTTTAAATCTATTAACGAATTATCATCAAGCAATGCCATACCGGTCTCTTTTGCCTTTTTTAAAATTTCTGGAACCCATGTTATTATACCAGGATCATCTCCTCCTAATACAACAAACATCAAACTTTCTTTATCTCCAACATTTTCAAATGCTCTGAACATATTTGTAGGCATTGAAATTATATCTCCAGCTTCTAATATTGTTTCTTGTTTTCCATCAGCACCCCAATAAAATCTCCATTTACCTGAGTAAATTACAAATACTTCAGCCGTAGTATGACTGTGAAGACCAGATCCATTTTTTGGCATAGCACTCACTGCTCCTAAATTATACCCATGTAAAGACTGTATTTTTATTAGTTGTTTGGTGTCTTCAGCGACACCACGTCCAATAATTGTATAATTTTTTCTTTCTTTATGACCTTCTAATCTACCCTCTACAAAAGGAAGGCTACTCGGAACGAGATCATTAAATTTTGCCAATCTATCAATCATATTCTTGTTATTTATCTCTATTTAAATATAAATTGCAATTTATGCAAATAGAACAATTTGATACAGGTCTTAAAATTAAGAAAAACATTGAAGATGTAGAAATTACACCTATCCAAAACTTAAATAATAAAAAATTTGTTATTGAGAATTTTAGAAATATTTATGGATTAAAAAAGATTAATCTTAAAAAAAATTTACTAAATATATTCGACAAAGATATCAAAGTTAATTGTTTTGAACCATTAAATGAATTTAATGGCATAGATAATTTTATAGAAAAATTTTGGAATCCTTTATTTGATGCATTTCCAGACATCGAAAGAAGAGAAAATATCATCCTTGGAGGCTCTTTTAGAGACAAAGTCCAAGTAGGTTCTTATTCTACTTTATCAGGTTTCTTTTTAAAGCCTTGGTTAGGTATAAAACCAAATTTTAAAATGATTAATCTTAAATGTTGTGAAATTCATGAAATTAAAAATGAAAGAATTATTGAAAGTCATATCTTAATTGATGTGATGGATTTTTTAAGACAAGCTGACAAATGGGTTATTAATCCATCAAGAGGATCCGAAGGAGCATGGTTACCTCCGTTTAATACAGATGGAGTAAATTTTTTTGAAGAGGATATGAATAAATCTAAAAATTCATTACAACAGGCTTTGAGCATGAATAGAAGTTTAGATATTAAACCTGAGAAAGAAAATATTTCTAAAGACGAATTAAGACAAAGGTTAATAAATCATCCTCAAAAAGAGTTTTGGCACAAAGATATGATTTGGTACGGTCCTTGTGGAATTGGAACATCGACGGAAAATTTTCTCTATGTGGTGGATGGCATAGTTTAAAGGCAAAGTATGGATCAAATGATTGGCTTGGATATACAGCTGACAACCAAGATGTTGTAATGAGAGTAATGGATTTTTATCATCACGATGAAGGATTAATTAGAGAGAACTGGGTACCTATTGATATAGTCCATATCTTAAAGCAAATAGGTATAGATGTATTTGAAAAAATTAAAAATGATTGAAAGTTATGAGGCCGTTTTCACGACCTCATAGTAAATATTTTAGTTAATCCACTTATTAACTGTAGCCATATTATTTTTAACCCATTCTTCTGCCATATCGTCAGCATCCATTTCATCTCTTCCAACTTTTAATATCCATTGGTTGATTACTTTAGGGTCCATAGCCATTTGACTTAAAAATTTAGCAGCTTTTGGATTTCTTTTTTCCAAAGATTTTGAGTAAGCTACATAAATAGTCGCTTGTCTACTTTTGCATGGAAACTCTGATACTTCTAACCAATCTTCAGCATCTAAGTTCATATTTGAATCACATCCTTCAGTGTAAGCAGGCTCACCAATTTCATGTAAGTCATAAGCTGCATGTAACCATTCTGGTGTCCAATAATAAAATAATATTGGCTTTTGATTATCAATTGCATCTTTTAATTGTGCTTTAAAAGTATCTTGTGGAATAATATTTGGTTCCCAAAGGTCAGTTAAACCATAACTTTTAAATTTAACTTGCCACATTTTTGTAGATTTCCATCCAGCATCACCGGCCCAGTATTCACCTTTACCATTACCGTCTGTATCAAACATCGCTGCAACGTTTGGATCTTTCATTGCTGCAACATCTGGAACTTTGCTTTTTAAAAATGCAGGAACATACATATCTTGAGTTCCTTTATAAGGTGTGTTGACAGCTACAGTTTTGTTTCCATCAATATATTGATCCCAAATACCTTGTCTATTCGGCATCCACAAATCTGTATAGACATCAATTTTTCCGTCACCTTTGTCCATTCCAGCCATTATCAAGTTACCGTCTGATAATCCCTGAACAATTTCTGCTTCAGAATTCAGAGGTCCATTAATGACAGCTTTAATAATATGTCCAATAACTTTTGCACCAGTCCAACTTAAGTCTGAGATCATTACTTTCTCACCTGCAGCTTTAGCTGAAGTTGTAACAAGCATTATTGAAGAAAATATTAAACCTAATATTAGTTTTTTCATTTTTACCTCTCTTGTAATTTAATGAAAGAATTATCTAATTTTTAAAAATGATAATCAATTACTATTTTTCTATTATTTCGTAGCTTTCTGTACAACTCTATCAATGATCATAGCTATAAAAGCAATTGCAAGACCTGCTAAAATTCCTCTTCCAATTTTTGTGTTCGCTAAAGCCTCAACAACTATTAGACCCATCCCCCCTGCACCAATTAAAGCAGCAATAACTACCATTGATAAACACATCATCACTACTTGATTTATACCAGCCATTATTGAGGGAAGGGCAAGTGGTAACTCAACACTATATAATAGTTGTCTTTCTGTAGAACCAAAAGCAAGAGCTGCTTCTTTAATTTCAGATGGAACTTGTCTAATTCCTAAAGCTGTTAATCTTACTATAGGAGGCATTGCAAATATTACAGTTGCAATAATTCCTGGTGGTTTTCCAACAGAGAAAAAAGCAACTGCTGGTATCAAATATACAAATGAAGGAATCGTTTGCATAACATCTAGAATAGGCCTTGTAATTGTTTCAGCTCGATTTGATTTTCCAACCAAAACCCCTAATGGCAGTCCAATAGCACAACATATTAAAGTAGCGGTTAATACTAAAGCCATAGTATCCATTGCTGTATTCCAAAAACCAAATAAGGCGAGATAGATCAGTGCAAATGCTACAAACATTGTAACTCTAAATCCTGCAATCTTATGAGCTACAAGTAAAAATATTCCTCCCGTAATTATCCAAGGTGTTCCAACAAATAAAGCCGATATTCCCTTTAATAACGACCTTATTCCATCTGTTGCTGCATCAAAAACATATCCGTGAAATGCAGTTAAGTAACCAACTTTTTCTTCAATTTTTTGTGAAACATATTTATTAAGAGTAATTGAAGGCATTCCTTCTCTAGGAGGTTTTTTCTTTACATATCTAGTGCCATCCTCATTTCTTGGATAGCTAACTTTAACTGGTCTATCTATCCAAATTAAAATAGGAAATTCAGATATAAAGAAACAATCAAATCTTTTTTTAAAAGATACCTCAGCACCTTTTTCCATTGCTCTATGTTGTTTGATACAAGTTCTTTCATCAGGAGCGAATTGTGATGATCTATATAATGTTAAAGGCCAAATTAATGCTAGAACTAAAAAAACGTTTATAAGTCTCGAGAAGTTAACACCTGATGATGTTTTTTTACTTATTTGCCACTTATCAAATTGTTTGATGTAAACTCTATCTGCTAACCAACGGGCAAAATCTTTGAATGAGTTTTTTACTGTTTTTTCTTTACTCATATAGAGGAAAGACTACATCATTCTTTTAATTTGAAAAACCATATTTTCGAAGTCTAACATCACCAGTTCTAGCATGCGCTTCCATACCCTCGTACCTAGAAATTCGAGCTGCAGCAGCACCGACTTCTTTATTAGATTCTTTATTCATTTTTTGGTAAGTAACAGTTTTTATAAATTTTCCAACATATAAGCCGCCAGTATATTTTCCTGCTCCCTTTGTTGGTAAAATATGATTTGGTCCAGAACATTTGTCTCCATATGCAACTGTTGTTTCCTCACCTAAAAATAATGAACCATAATTTTTTAAATTTTTTAAATACCAATCTAAGTTTTCAGCCTGAACCTCTAAATGTTCAGGAGCATATTCATCACTAACCTTTAACATTTCTTCTTTAGTATCACACATAATTACTTCTCCATAATCTCTCCAAGCAGCATCAGCATTATTTCTGTTGTGTTCAGGTAGTTCATGAATAATTTCTGGAACTCTTTTCATCACATAATCACATAAAGATTTATCAGTAGTGTATAACCAAGCAGGGGAGTCAGGACCATGTTCAGCCTGTCCAACTAAATCATAAGCAATTATTTCTTTATCAGCTGTATGATCAGCTATTATGCCTATTTCTGTTGGTCC
>LUMB01000011.1_pt1 | contig 34263 bp, 37 predicted proteins | sample 730021 | NCBI WGS metagenome assembly LUMB01 (sample SAMN03860274, study PRJNA289734) | marine metagenome | biome: seawater column; feature: ocean; material: water; isolation source: Red Sea water column Station 91 - depth 25m | place: Saudi Arabia: Red Sea | collected 2011-10-15 | depth 25 m
AACTACATCTTCTCTAAATTTTAAAAAGTACTCTAAAAAATCTTTTAATGAACATGTTTTAGGTTTGTTATCAACAATGGCTAATGAATTAAAACCAAATGAAGTTTCAATAGATGTATATTTGTAAAGTTGTCTTTTGATTGTCTCCGGTTCAACACTTCTTCTTAAATCTATAGCAACTCTTATACCTTCTCTGTTAGATTCATCTCTTATGTCACTTATACCCTCAATCTTTTTATCTCTAACTAATTCTGCAATTTTTTCATTTAAGTTAGATTTATTCACTTGATAAGGTATTGAAGTAATTACTAATCTATCTTTACCATTTTTAAGATTTTCTACATTTATCTCACCTCTAATTTTAAAAGAACCTCTGCCAGTTTTGTATCCTTCTCGAATAATATCTTTACCAATAATAACTCCACCAGTTGGAAAATCAGGGCCAGGTATATGCTTCATTAACTCTTTAACTTTAATATCTTTATTTTTAATAAGAGCTAAAGTTCCATCAATTATTTCACCAAGATTATGTGGTGGTATACTAGTTGCCATACCAACAGCGATACCTCCAGCTCCATTTACCAAAAGATTAGGATATTGAGCTGGCAGCACTGTAGGTTCTTGCTCGGTTTCGTCGTAGTTACTTTTAAATGAGACAGTATTTTTTTCTATATCATCAATCAAAAATTGAGATATTTTTGCAAGTTTTGTTTCTGTATACCTCATTGCTGCAGGTGGATCACCATCGATTGAACCAAAATTGCCCTGACCATCAATTAAAGGAACACTCATTGAAAAATCTTGGACCATTCTAACCAATGCATCATATACAGCTTGATCACCATGCGGATGGTATTTACCAATTACGTCTCCAACAATTCTTGCAGATTTTCTAAATTGTTTTGTCCAATCAAAACCACCTTTGTGCATTGCATATAAAATTCTTCTGTGAACAGGTTTAAGTCCGTCTCTTATGTCGGGTAATGCCCTACTAATTATTACGCTCATGGCGTAAGATAAATATGATGAACTCATTTCATCATACATTGAAATTGGTTTGATATTTAAATCTTTAGTTACTTCGTTTTTTTGCATTTATTTAGAAAGGGATATCATCGTCTAACTCGTTTTGAGCCATAGAACTATCATCAAAACTTTGTTTGTTATCTTGAGATGGAATTGAATTTTGATTTCCTCCACCTAACATTGTTAATGATGAATTGTATCCTTGAATTAAAATTTCAGTAGAATATTTATCCTGACCTGATTGTTCATCTTTCCATTTTCTAGTAGTCAGTTGTCCTTCAACGTATACTTGTGCTCCTTTTTTTAAATATTGTTGAACTACATTTACTAGTCCTTCATTGAAAACAACTACTCTATGCCATTCAGTTTTTTCTTTTTTTTCACCGGTATTTTTATCTTTCCATGATTGACTAGTAGCTAGGCTTAATCTTGCTACACTTTTACCGTTAACCATTTGTTTAATTTCTGGATCTGCGCCTAATCGACCGATTAAAAGTACTTTATTTAAGCTTCCTGCCATAATATTTATATATTTGAAATGTTATTTATAACATTAATAGGCTTGAATATTAATTTTATTAATCTAAAGCAACTAAAATTATGCTTAAAAAGATACTTATTAAGGGCGCAAAAGAGCACAATTTAAAGAATATTTCACTAGAGATTCCTAAAGACAAATTTGTTGTAATAACAGGTCTATCTGGATCGGGAAAATCATCATTAGCATTTGATACTGTCTATGCAGAAGGTCAAAGACGATATGTTGAAAGTTTATCTGCATACGCAAGACAGTTTTTAGACAAAATGAAAAAACCAAATGTAGATTTAATCGAAGGTTTGAGTCCAGCAATTTCAATAGAACAAAAAAATACTTCTAAAAATCCAAGATCAACAGTTGCAACTGTAACCGAAATATACGATTACATGAGAGTACTTTATGCAAGAGCTGGGATACCATACTCTCCATTCACTGGTAAACCAATTACTTCACAAACTATTAGTCAAATTGTTGATAAGATTAAAGAATTACCAAAAAAATCTACAATATATTTATATGCTCCAGTCGTGCGAGGACGTAAGGGTGAATACAAAAAAGATATATTAGGATACAAAAAAAGAGGATTTAGAAAAATCAAAGTTGATGACCAATTGTATGATATTGAAAGTGTTCCAGAATTAAATAAAAAACTTAAACACGATATTTCAATCTTAGTTGATAGAATTGTAATAAATTCATCATTAGGAAACAGATTAGCCGAAAGTGTTGAAACAGCTGTTAATTTAGCAAATGGATTACTTTTTGTTGAATATGAAAATGAAACACTTCCAAAAAAATACAGAAAAATTGAAAAATTAATTTTCTCAACCAAATTTGCTTGTCCTGAAAGTGGTTTTACTATTGAAGAGATTGAACCAAGACTTTTCTCATTCAACAGTCCGTATGGAGCTTGTGAAGAATGTGAAGGTATTGGGATGAAATTAAATGTTGATCCAAATTTAGTTGTTCCAAATGAAAAAAAATCTATCGCAGATGGTGCTATTGAACCTTGGGCAAAATCTACATCAATGTATTACGCCCAAACATTGGCATCTTTATCTAAACATTATGGTTTTTCATTAGATGATAAATGGTCAAAACTACCAAAAAAAATTAAGGATGTAATTTTGTATGGATCTGATGATGAAGAAATTAAATTTACTTATGACGATGGCTATGAGAAGTATTCGCATAAAAAAACCTTTGAAGGTGTTGTCAATAATCTAGAGAGAAGATATTTAGAAACAGATAGCGATTGGAAAAGAGAAGAAATTGCTCAATATCAATCTGATACAAAATGTGAAAGATGCAATGGTTATCGATTAAAAGATGAAGCTCTGTGTGTTAAAATAAATGAATTAAACATAAGCCAAGTTACAGAAAAATCAATTTTTGATGCTAAGGAATGGTTTAGATCTTTAGAAGTTAAATTAGACAAAAGACAAATTAAAATTGCTCAACATATATTAAAAGAAATTAATGAACGTTTAGATTTTCTTTTAAATGTTGGTCTTGATTATTTAACTTTATCTAGAGAGTCTGGAACATTATCTGGTGGTGAAGCACAAAGGATTAGACTAGCTTCACAAATAGGATCAGGTTTAACTGGAGTTCTATACGTTTTAGATGAACCATCAATTGGTTTACATCAAAAAGATAATGTTAAGCTTATAGATGCATTAAAAAGATTAAGAGACTTAGGTAATACTGTTATTGTTGTTGAGCACGATACAGAAACAATGGAGAATGCAGATCATATAATAGATTTAGGACCTGAAGCTGGAAATAAAGGTGGAGAAATTGTTGCTGAAGGTACATATGAGCAAATTTTAAAAAATGACAAAAGTATTACTGGAAGATATTTATCAAATAAGAGTTTCATACCTATTCCAAAAAATAGAAGACTTGCAAAAAATGGTAGATTTTTAGAAATCAATGGTGCATCTGGAAATAATTTAAATAACGTAAATTTAAAAATACCTTTAGGTAGTTTCACTTGTGTTACTGGTGTATCTGGAAGTGGTAAATCTACTTTGATACTTCAAACTTTATACAATGCATTAAATCTTACTTTGAATAATAATAAGTCTAGAAAAATTCCTCAGCCATTTAGAGGATTTAAAGGAATAGAATTAATTGATAAAGTTATAGATATTGATCAATCACCTATTGGTAGAACTCCTAGATCAAATCCTGCTACATATACTGGAGCTTTTGGTCCTATAAGAGACTGGTTTACCAATTTACCTGAAGCAAAAAGTAGAGGCTATAAACCTGGAAGATTTTCTTTCAATGTAAAGGGTGGAAGATGTGAAGCATGTGAAGGAGATGGTGTAATTACTTACGAAATGCACTTTCTTCCTGATGTTTACATAACATGCGATGAATGCAAAGGCACTAGATACAACAGAGAAACATTAGAGATTAAATTCAAAGATAAGAGTATTGCAGATGTTTTAAATATGACTGTTGATGAAGGATGTGAGTATTTTGAAAATATTTCAAACATCAAAACTAAACTTCTAACGTTAAAGAAAGTTGGTCTTGGCTACATAAAAATTGGTCAGCAAGCTACAACTCTTTCTGGTGGAGAGGCTCAGCGTATTAAGCTTGCTAAAGAATTATCTAAAAGGTCTACAGGAAGAACAATGTATATATTAGATGAACCAACTACTGGATTACATCAACATGATATAAAAAAACTTTTGGAAATTTTACACACCTTTGTTGCAACGGGTAATTCAGTTGTAGTTATTGAGCATAATTTAGATGTTATTAAAACTGCTGATTATATTGTAGATATGGGACCCGAGGGTGGTGTTAAAGGTGGAAATATTATTGCTGAAGGCAAACCCGAGGAAGTTGCAAAAGTGAAAGATAGCTATACAGGTAAATTTTTAAAGCCTTTATTAGATACAAAATTTAAAAAAACCGCTTAATCTTTATAGAAAAATAATATAAAATCATCTTATAGATGACTTCAATATTACAATCATTATCAAAAACTGTTCATTTATCATTAGCTATTGCAATATTACTATTCATTGGTCTTTACATAGGTAATGGTGGATTTGATTTTGATGTTTTATTTTGGAGCTGGTTATTAAGATACGTACATGTAACTGTAAGTATTATGTGGATTGGTTTACTGTGGTATTTCAATTTTGTTCAAATTCCTAACATGGCTAAAATTCCAGACGAACAAAAACCAGCAATAGGCAAAGTTATAGCTCCTGCAGCATTATTTTGGTTTAGATGGGCAGCGCTATTTACAATCATATCAGGATTATTATTAGCCTATTTTAATGGATACGTTCATCAAGCGATGACATTAGGAATTGGATCAGGTGGCGGAAAAAATACTGCAATAGGAATTGGAATGTGGTTAGGATTAATAATGGCATTCAATGTTTGGTTTGTTATATGGCCAAATCAAAAAAGAGCTTTAGGTATGGTTGAGTGTGAACCAGAAGTTAAAGCTAAATCAGCAAAGACTGCAATGCTGTTTTCTAGAACAAACACACTTTTATCATTACCAATGTTATTAACAATGGTAGCGGCACAAAATCTTTATTAATTATTCTTTTTCTTCCTTAACAATCGTTCTTTGGCTAACTTTTAAAGAGACTAGTACTGGGTTTGCAATATAAATAGATGAATATGTTCCAAAAATTACTCCTAATATCATTGCCAACGAAAATCCTTTTAATATTTCTCCACCAAAAATAAATATAGATAAAAGTGCCAACAATGTAGTAACTGAAGTTATTATTGTTCGTGATAAAGTTTCATTTATTGAGATATTTGTTAGTTCAAATATTTTAACATCTGCATATTTACGCAAATTTTCTCTAACTCTATCAAATATTACAACTGTATCATTCATTGAATATCCAACTATTGTTAAAACAGCTGCAACGATAGAAAGATTGATTTCTAATGAAAATACAGAAAATACTCCTAATGTAATTATAACGTCATGAAATAAAGCTAAAATAGCTCCAAGACTAAATTGCCACTCAAATCTGATCCATATATATAAAAGCATAGCTGCCAAAGATAAAGCGATCGCTATTACACCTGATCTCAAAAGTTCTGCACTAACTTTTGGCCCAACATTTTCTACTCTTCTAAAATCAACCGTACCTATAGAATTTGATAGCTTAGTTTTTATCTCCTCTATAAATTGTGGGTCATTTGAATTTTGTTTTTCAAATTTAACTACAAAATCTGTTTCATTACCAAAATTTTTCACTGAAACATCACCAAGATTCATTTGATTAAAACTATCTCTTATTTTTGTGATATTAGCAGAAGATTTGTCAGTCCTTAGCTCTATTAAAGTACCCCCTTTAAAATCAACACCAAAATTCAATCCTTTAAAAACTAAGAAAACTAAGGAAGCAATAATTAATATACCTGAAAGTATATTAAAACTTTTATAAAACTTATTAAAATAGATTGTTTTCATTATATAAGTTTTTCCTTATGTTTATTTTTGATGACATAGTAAGCAGTAATCAAACGAGCAATGAAATATACTGAAAATAGTGTTGTAAGTATTCCAACTCCAAGCGTTATAGAAAATCCTTTAATTGGACCTGAGCCCATAAAAAATAGGATTACTGCAGCGATTAAAGTTGTAATATTGGCATCTAAAATTGTTGTTCGTGATTTTGTATACCCAGAATCAAAAGCTACAATTGAATTATTTTCATTTTTTAATTCTTCTTTAATTCTCTCAAAAATTAAAACATTTGCATCAACAGCCATACCTACTGTTAAAATAATACCTGCAATTCCAGGGAGTGTAAGAGTTGCTTCAAATAATGTTAGAATACCGACTAATAAAAATAAATTAGAAATTAAGGCTAAGTTAGCAATTAAGCCAAAAAATCTATATTTATAAAACATAAAGGCAACGACTAAGATAAATCCTATTATCAATGACATAATTCCTGCATTAATTGAGTCTTTTCCAAGGTCAGGACCTACAGTTCTTTCTTCAATAATATTAAGTGGAGCCGGTAAAGCACCTGATCTTAAGAGTAAAGCTAAATCTGTTGCTGATTGAAAGGTGAAATTACCAGATATCTGTCCATTTCCTCCAATAATTGGTTCTCTGACTTCAGGAGCGCTAATAATTTTTCCATCCAAAACAATTGCCAACCTTTTTCCAACACCATTTGAAGTCGCCTTACCAAATTTTTTTGCTCCTACTCTATCCAAACTAAATGAAACAACTGTCTCATTAGTTTGATTATTCATAGTTGGCTTGGCATCCATAAGATTATCACCACTTAAAACAATTCGTTTACTAACAATGGCTTCACTAGAGCCATCCTCAAAAGAAAGTTTTTCTGTTCCAAATGATTCTTCAGAACTACTGGATATAAATTGGAATGTTAGGTTTGCTGTTTTACCTAATAAAGATTTAATTCTACCAGGATCGTCTAATCCTGGCAACTCAACAAGAATTCTATCATTACCTCTTTTTAAAATATTTGGCTCATTAGTTCCTACTTCATCAACTCTTCTTCTTACAATTTCAATTGCTTGATCTAATGATGAATTTTTTAACAATACTAATCCATAGTCAGAAAATTCTAACTTGAATGAGGTATCCATGTTTTCAAAGTTAAATTGATGGGATTTATATTGTTGAAAATAAGGATTTATCTCACTTTTATCATCATCTAAAAGAGATTTAACATCCTCAATCTTAGAATTTTCAACATCGAATATAATTGACTTATCCTCAATTACAAAATTTCTAACCTTAATATCTTTATCTTTGAAAAATTTTTTAAACTCTAATACTTTACTTTGCAATCTTTGAGTAATGACTGGTTCGTTATCTATCTCTAACAATAAATAAGAGCCACCTTGTAAATCTAATCCTAATTTTATATTTTTTGAGAAAAATTCATCATCAACTTTTGTAAAGTTGGAAATAGTAAAATATGAAATAATAAGTGTAAAAATTAAAACACTAAAAACTCTTAATTTAGAAAAATATAACACTTTAGGAAGTTATTATTTTTTTGGTTCAGCTTTAGTAACTAGTCCTTGTATTCCTGTAGCTCGAACAATTTCAACTTTAACATTATCAGCTATCATAACTTCTACTTTTTCATTATCGATAACTCGTTCTACAGTGCCAACGATACCCCCAGAAGTAATAACTTTATCTCCACGCTTTAAAGCTTCAACCATAGCCTTATGTTCTTTAACTTTCTTTTGCTGGGGTCTAATTAAGAAAAAGTAAAATATTACGAATATTAAAATTAGGGGTATAAATTGTCCAATTCCTGCGTCCATGTTAAGTCCTTAAAAAGTTAACGATTATTTATACTATATACTTTTAGAAGACAACTCTTAATTGATACCTATTTTCTCCATATTGTTCATATATGGTCTTAGTTTTTCAGGAATAGTTATTGAACCATCCTCAGTTTGATAATTTTCTAATATCGCAATTAAAGTTCTACCAACGGCAAGTCCGCTCCCATTTAAAGTACCAACAAATTCATTTTCGTTATTATTATTTTTATATCTAGCTTTCATTCTTTTAGCCTGAAATGTTCCACATGAAGAACAGCTTGATATTTCTCTATATTTATTTTCAGATGGAAGCCAAACCTCTATGTCATAAGTTTTTTCTGCACTAAAACCCATATCACCAGTGCTTAAAATAATTTTTCTGTAAGGTAATTGTAAATCATCTAAAATTTTAGTTGCACAATTAGTCATTCTCTCTAGTTCTTCAATGCATTTATTATTTTCTACAATACTGACTAATTCAACTTTATAAAATTGATGTTGTCTAATCATGCCCTTTGTATCTTTACCATAACTTCCTGCTTCTTTTCTAAAACAAGGTGTTGATGCAACTAATCTCATTGGCAAAGATTTTAGATTTAATATCTGATTTTTAACCATATTAGTTAAGATTACTTCAGCAGTAGGGATTAAAAACTTTCTATCATTTTTATCATCAAACTTAATTTCGAATTGATCATTTTCAAATTTGGGCAATTGGCCAGTTCCAAACATAGTGTTGTCTGTAGCCATTAAAGGTGGAGAGATTTCAGTGTAGCCATTATTATTGACATGTGTATCAATCATAAAATTAGAAATTGCTCTTTCTAATGATGCTAATTTGTCTTTAACAAAAACAAATCTTGATCCAGTTGTTTTTGTTGCTAAATCAAAATCTAACATATTCAGTTTTTCACCAATTTCATAATGAGATTTTGGTTTAAAACTCATTTCTTTAATTTCACCAGATTTTACAACCTCTTTATTGCTATTTTCATCCTTACCTACGGGGACATCATTCAATGGTAAATTAGGAATATTACTTAATATCTGATCAAGTTGGTCTTTAACATTTTTTTGATTTTTACTTAAATCATCTATTTTATTTGAAATTTCTTTTGACTTTTCAAAAAGGGTTTCATCTTTAGATTTAGAAATAGATTTTTTTTCCATTTCTAATTTTTCTTTTTCTTGAATTAATTTTCTATTTTCTTCATCAAGATTTAATATTTGGTCAAAGTCTACATCAACGTTTCGATTTTTAATTGTATTTTTAAAATTATCGATATCTTTTCTAATATCCTTAATATTGTGCATTTCTCTCTTGAGCTTTCTTTTCGATAATATTTACAGAAAAAATTGATAATTCATATAAAATTAACAAAGGTATTGCTAAACCTATTTGCGTAATTGGATCTGGTGGAGTTAATATTGCAGCAGCAGCAAATATTATTACAACAAAATATTTTCTTCTTTCTCTTAAATAAGTTGAATTTACAACTCCTATTCTTGCAAGCAAACTTAATACAACTGGTAGCTGAAAACTTAATCCAAATGCAAAAATTAACTTCATCACAAGAGATAAGTATTCATTTACTTTAGCTTCTAATTGAATCGGTAAGCTAGTCCCAAGTCCCGCACTTTCAAATGATAAAAAGAATTTAAATGCTAGTGGCATAATTAGATAATAAACAAGCATACCTCCTAGTAAAAAAAGTATTGGTGTAATTACTAAGTAAGGCATAATTGCTTTCTTTTCATGTGTGTATAATCCTGGTGCAATAAATTTCCAAATTTGAATAAGGATATATGGACTGGTCACAAAGAAAGCAGCAAAAAAAGAAACTTTAAGATATGTTAAAAATGTTTCTTGAAGTGCGGTAAAGATTAATCTTCTATCAACATTATCATCCTTGACAGCATTAGCGTAAGGTTCAACTAAAAATCCATATATGTATTCAGAAAAATAGTAACAAACTACAAATAATACTGCTAAGAAGATAAATGAATGTATTAGTCTTTGTCTTAATTCGGTAAGATGACTTATAAAACCTGTTTCTTTTTTTTTAGCTGTCATCTTTAGGCTTGTCCTCTTTCATAATTTCAGTGTTTTTTTTTAATTCTTCTTTAATTGAAACATCCGTTATTTCTGTAACTTGATTTTGAACATCTGAAAAATATCTCTTAGCAGAACCTATCCATGATCCAACTTTTTTTAACATTACAGGAAAGTCTTTTGGTCCTACAACTATTATTGCAATAGATACTATTATTAATATTTCAAACCAGCCGATCTGTGGCATTGATTACTCTTTTTTGTCTGAGTCTTGATTTTCAGATATATTTTTTGGTTGGCTATCTTCTGTAGCATCTGTAGCCATACCTTTTTTAAAACTTTTAATTCCTTTAGCAACATCACCCATTAAACTAGAGATTTTACCTCTACCAAAAAGTAATACTACTAAAATTACTACAATTGCAATTTGCCAAAATCCTATACTCATAATTACTTATAACCTTATAATTTTAGTTTTAAAACTATTTTTTTATTTATCGTTATCGGTATTAAGAGTGCTATTAAGCATCTCATCTATATCAGAGTATATATTTTCCTTTTTATCCTCTTGTTTTTCTTTATAGAATTTGCCTGTTCCAAATATAGACGCATCTACACTAGATGTATCAATAAGACCTGCGGTTCCTAATTCATCAACGGTTGGAAGATCTGACAATTTTTGGAGATTGAAATGACTTAAAAAGTCATCTGTTGTTCCATATTGAATAGGTTTACCAGGGGCATCTTTTCGACCTTGAGGTCTAACCCAGTTCAATTCCATCAATATCTCAAGTGTATTATTCCCAAAAGCAACTCCACGAATTTCTTCTATTTCAGCTCTAGTGACTGGTTGATGATAAACAATAATTGCAAGTGTTTCTATCGCAGCCTTTGATAATTTTTTTTCAACAGTTTTTTGTTGAGACATTAATGAGGATAAATTTGGTGAAGTTCTAAAAGACCATTTATTGGATATACAGACTAAATTTATTCCACGATCAGAATAAAAATTCTGAAGTTTTAGTAAAGATTTTTCAACATCTGTCTTTTTTGAAATTTTATTTTCAATAGTTTCAATATTTAAAGGCTCTGCTGCTGCAAAAACAATAGCTTCTATTTCTTTATCAACATCACTTAATTTAGATGGAAATGATACAACATTATTTTTTTTTAATTTATTCATTAGATTTTTTTAATATATATATCCTCAAATAAATTATCTTGTTTAATAGATATATTGCCTTCTTTTGCAAGCTCTAAAGATCCAGCAAAAATTCCTGCATTACCTGTCTTACTTAAAGTTTTAGAATTTCTAAAATTTTTTGGTATTAGATCAGTCATATTTTTCCAATCATTTAAATTATTGTAAAACTCTTTTATAACTTTAATACCTTCTTCAGTAGTAAATACTGGGAGTTTCGGAATATTCATTCTCTGAAAATCTTTTGTCATTACGATATTTGAATACGTTTTTAATAATTCAAACAATGTTAATGAATATTGAGAATTATAAATTGATCTCATTCCACTTTTTGAACCTCTCATAAAAATATCTTTGCCTAATCTTTTTCTGCTCAACATCTGAGAAGACAATAATCTTATTAATTCTAGTTTTTTAAGTTGGAGCTTTAATTTCTCTGCTACTTCAAGAGCTTTAAATTCCTCTTCTTCTGTTTCTGGTAATAGTAGTTTAGATTTAAGATAAGTTAACCAAGTAGCCATTAGCAAATATTCTGAGGCTAATTCTAAATTTAAATTTTCAGTTTTTGTTATAAAATCATGAAATTGATCTGCTAATTTGGTGATTGATATATTTTCCAAATCAACTTTTTGTGATTTTGCTAAATCTAAAAGTATTTCTAATGATCCAGAGTAATTACTAAGATCAACATTAAATTCTAAAGAATCACTCATGGATTTAAATTTAACTTATTATTTGAATTAATTTAGAAGTTTTTTTTACAATAAAATCATCGATATAAGGTGAATTTTGACCTACCACATTCATTTCTCTCATTTTTCCATTGCAATGAAGCACCAAATTACAACCTGCACGAAAAGATTTAATAACGTTATTTTTTAAATTACCTTTAAGAGCACCCATTGAAATATCATCTGACATTAATATTCCCTTGAATGATATTTCTCTTCTAATCATTTTTATGATTTTTTTAGAATGTGATACGTTATTTATCGGATCAAGTTTCTTAAACAACAAGTGACCGGTCATACCTAAAACAGATTTTTTTTTGGTAAATGGAAAAAAATCATATTTTTTAAGATACTTTAGATCTTTGTCTATAACTGGTAATTTATAATGACTATCAACTTTAGCTAAACCATGACCTGGAAGATGTTTAATTACTGTACCAACCCTATTTTCGTGAAATTTTTCGATAGATATATCGCCAATTTTAGACAGAGTTTTTGTATCATTTGAATAAGATCGATCACCTATAATTTTATGAGACTTACTTCTTCTTAAATCCAATAAAGGAACAGTATTAATATTAATACCAATAAGTCTTAGCAAATAAGATATTTGCTTCACATAAACATTGAAATAAATATCAAATTTTTTTCTATCTTTTGAATATAAATCACCAAAATATTTTGCACTAAAAATGGAATTATCTATGAATTTTCTTAATCTACTTACTCTTCCACCTTCTTCATCAATTAAAATTGGATAATTAGGGTTTTTAAATATTTTTTTAATAGAACCAGTTAATTTTTGAACTTGATTGATTGATTTTATATTTCTTGAAAAAAGGATTATTCCCCATGGCTTATATTTTTTTAAAAAACTTACTTCACTTTTTTTTAAATTATGTCCACTAATGCCACATATAAAAGCTCTAGTTTTTTTAATCATTATATAACAATTCCCAAAAAGAATATTTTTTTGTGTTTTTATTTTTGTATTCTACATATTCAATAATGTTTTCCGTGTCATTTTTAAGAATAAAAAGATTATTTTCATTAGATGATATTTTTTCATCTATACTTGAAATTGCTCTATATGATTTCTTGTAATTATCGTCTGAAAAATAATATCTTAGAGTAAAGAATAGAAAGAAAAATATAATTATTAAATAAAATAGATATTTGAGCTCTTTTAGCATTACATTTTTTCAGGTGTATCAACACCTATAATATCCATTCCAGTTTTAATTGTTTTTGCAATAGATTTTAAAAATATTAGTTTTTCTATATTTATTGTTTTATCATCATTGATAAATCTTTTTTCAACATCATCTTTTCCCATATTCCAATAGGAATGAAACTGAGATGATAACTCATATAAATATACAGGGATTCTATGAGGTTCTAGTTTTTTAGTGGAAATTTCTACACATTTAGGCCATTCAGATATTTTTTTAAAAATTTCAATTTCTTCATTATTAAATTGCATATTATTATTTTCATTATCAATCTTGTCATCAATATTTTTATTTATATTTCTAAAAACCGATGAAATTCTAGCATAACAATATTGAACATAATAAAGCGGATTGTCTTTAGATTTTTCTTTTACTTTTGTAAAATCAAAATCTAATTCAGCATCATTACTTCTACTTAGCATAATAAATCTTGTTGCATCTTTTCCAACCTCAGAAATTAAATCTTCAACGGTAATGTAATCACCTTTTCTTTTAGACATTTTAAAAGGTTTGCCATCTTTTATTAACTTAACAAGTTGGCTTACTTTACAAATTAATTTATTTTTTTCTCCAGATAATGCTTCAACAACAGATGTAATTCTTTTTATATAACCCGCATGATCCGCTCCTAAAATATTTATTAATTTATCAAAGTTTCTGTTTAGTTTTGTATTATGATACGCAACATCTCCAGCAAAATAAGTCCATGTGTTATCAGATTTTTGTAATGCCCTATCCTTATCATCCCCAAAATCTGTTGATCTAAAAAGTAATTGATCTCTTTCTACCCAATTAGTTGTATCTTCTCCTTCGGGAGCTTTGATTTTTCCTATATATACAAATTTATCTTTTTTAAGTTTCTCAATAACCTTATCAACCTCTTTATTTTCAACTATTTCAGTCTCACTCGCAAAATTATCATGAATAATTCCCAAATTATTTAAATTAGTCTTAATGAGTTTAAGTGACTCTGTAATTGCTAATTTAGTAAGTGTTAACTTTATTTTTTCATAATCATCAAATTGTAAATCTTTATTATTATCTATAATATGTTGGGCTATATCTTTGATGTATTCTCCTGGATATAAATCATCCTCATTTACTGGAAACGTTTGATTATCTAATTTTTCTTTTATTCTCAAATATACAGATCTAGTAAAATGTAAAATTTGATTACCATGATCATTTACATAATATTCTTTTACAACTTCTTGATTGTTAAATTTTAACAAATTAGAGATAACATCCCCCAAAATAGCACCTCTACAATGGCCGACATGTAATGGTCCAGTGGGATTTGCAGAGACGAATTCAATAAGATGTTTCTTTTTAGAGCCATTAAGTGCTGCACCAAAATTACTAAGATTATTTATATTTAAGAGAAATGAAGTCCAAAACTCTTTTTTTAAAATAATATTTATAAATCCAGGCTTTGCTATTTCTATCTTCTCAATATTATTATCGTCTTTAAAAATAATATCTTTTAATTTTTCAGCAATTTTAATTGGTGGTTCATTATTTGTTTTAGATAAAACCATTGCAACATTAGTTGACAGATCGCACTTAAATTTTTTAGGAGGTATATCTACATTTATACCAGATAAACTTTCAGGTAATAAAATTAGCTTTTCTTCACTTGCTAATTTAATTTTATCTAAAATTTTATTTAGGTATTCCTCAAATATATTCATTTTGATGCTCTATATAATTGTATGGCGTACCTATCAGTCATACCAGAAATATAATCAGATATAGCTCTTTCTTTGTTAGTTTTTAAATATTTAGTTTTAATGTACTTTTTTGGATTTTTGTTAATTACACTAAAAAGCTTTTTAATTATCTTTTTTCCTTCGTTATTTTTTTTTAGTACATCTTTATTATTGTACATAGTTATTCTAAGGAAATCTCTAATCTCATTTATAGTTATTTTTAATTTGTTGGAAAAATCAACAATTTGATTCTTTTTATTTGATACATCTTTTTTTGTAGATATTTTATTCACTAAAATGTTTCTTGTAGTTGTTTTTATTAAGTCTTGAACCATTAAATTTATAGAGTCTCTTATAGTTTGATATACAAGAATATCATTATTTTCACTCTTTAATTTATTTTTATATGATTTTAAAATTTCATCAAAAAAAGAGATTTGTTTAAGATCGTTTAACTTAAACAATTTAGCTTTTATTCCATCTTGAATATCATGGTTATTGTACGCAACGTCATCGGATATAGATGCAATTTGAGCCTCCAGTGAGGAGTTTTTTGAAAAATTAATTTTATTTTTTAAATTTTTCAAACCAATTAAATTATTTATTTTGACTAGCTTTGTTACCGGACCATTATGTTTAATAAGTCCATCTAATGTTTCTAATGTTAAATTAAGACCTTCAAATTTAAAATATTTATTTTCAATGAACATTACTATCCTAAGTGTTTGAAGGTTGTGGTCAAATCCCCCATATTCATACATACATTCATTTAGAGACTCTTCTCCCGCATGACCAAAAGGGGTATGACCTAAATCATGAGCTAAACTTAATGTTTCAGCTAAATCATCATTTAAACCTAAGTATTTAGCAATTGTTCTTGCAATTTGTGAAACTTCAATGGAATGCGTGATTCTGGTTCTATAATGATCTCCTTCAGTGTTCACAAATACCTGAGTTTTGTGCTTCAATCTTCTAAAAGAGGTAGAATGAATTATTCTATCTCTATCTCTTTGAAAAGGTGACCTGAAAGGATTGCTCGCTTCTTTGAACAGTCTACCTTTTGAAGCAAATGTTCCTAATTTTGAGTAATTTTTCATTCTTTAAAAATGGCAAAATATTATTATATTGTTTTTATCAATGTTTAATTATGATTAAAGAAATTAAATTTACAGATAATGCTATAAAGCAGATAAACCATCTTCTATCATCAAAAGATAAAGGATCATTTTTTAGAATCGCCATTAAAGGAGGTGGATGCTCTGGATTTCAATATGATTTCTCATTTGATAACTCTGCTAAGGACGATGATCTACAACAAGATAATATCCTTATCGACAAAACATCGGCAGATTTACTAAAAGGATCTGAAGTTGATTTTGTAAAAGAATTAATAGGAGATTCTTTTAAAATAAACAACCCGCAAAGTAAATCTTCTTGTGGTTGTGGCGTATCTTTCTCGCTTTAATGATAATTAGTTCCTGGAATGTTAACTCTGTAAGAGCAAGAATTGAAAATATTAAAGAGTATCTAAAAAAATATTCACCAGATATTTTAATGATGCAAGAGATCAAAGCTCAAGATGAAAACTATCCTTACGAAGACTTTGAAAAATCAAATTATCAAAATTATGTATTTGGTCAAAAATCATATAATGGGGTTGCGATAATTTCTAAAAAAAAATTAGATAAAATTGAAAAAGATATTTTTAAAGACAAAAATAAACAATCTAGAATTATTACAGCAGATCTAAAACATAAATCAAAAACTATTAAATTAATAAATATATACACACCCAATGGAAATCCAGTTGATACAGAAAAGTATACTTACAAATTATATTGGCTAGAAAGTTTAATTAAAAAATTAAAAGCTTATTTAAAAAAAAAAGAGAATATAATTATTGGTGGTGATTTAAATATAATTCCATCAGCTGAGGATGTTCATAATCCTAAAGGATATGAAAATGATGCTTTGTTTAGACTAGAGATAAGAAAAAAATTAAGAGAATTATTAAGTTTAGGTTTTCATGATGCATATAGATATATTCATCCTGACAAAGAAGGATATACGTTTTGGGATTATACAAGTGGTGCATGGCAAAAAAATAATGGTATGAGAATTGATCATTTCTTAGTTTCAAATTCAATAATTAATCTTGTGAAAGATGTAAAAATTAATAAATTTCCTCGTGGAAGACAAAAACCTTCAGATCACACTCCAATTGAAATTGAATTAACTTAAAGATTTTATTTTATTAACAAGTTCCTCATTAATATTTCTAGGTCCAGTATCTAATCTGTTTTTGTGACGTCTTTCACCAGGTAACCTAACTTCTCCTATTGATTTCATTTTCTCAAAGAATTTATTTGAATGACTATCCCAATTAGAATTTGATAATTTGTCAGGAGATATAGCTAAAATAAACTCTCCACCACTTGGTGGTCCACCATCATCTGTATCCTTCTCAGCCGTCTCATAACTAAAATTATCTCCGACTAAGGCTCCAGCAAGTAATTCAACCATCATTGCTATTCCTGAGCCTTTATAGCCGCCAAATGGCAACAAAACTCCACCATCTGCAATTTCACCAGGATCAGTTGTTTCTTTTCCATCTTTACTTAAACCGGTTCCAATTGGAACTTTGTGCCCTTCTCTTTTTGCAACTTGAACTTCTCCCATTGCCATCGATGCAGTAGCCATATCATAAACTACAGGTGGTTTATTTTTTCTTGGCCAAGCAAATGAAATTGGGTTTGTTCCAAATAAAGGTTTAATTGCTCCTGCTGGTGCAACTGCTGGCTTGTATGATGTACAGGCAAAAGCAACAAGTCCTTGCTCTGCTATTGCTTCAGTCTCAGGCCACATCGCAGCCATATGATGAGAATTAGTAATTGCTAAAACAGCTACTCCATTTTCTTTTGCAGCTTTTACGAGTTCTGGTATTCCATATTTTAAAACCATTGGTGCAAGACTATTTTTTCCATCTGCTTTAACAACACTAGGAGTTAATTTTGAAATCACTGGTCTAGCCTTACCATTAATTTTTCCACTTTTTAAACCAGATACATAAGCGGGTAATCTAAATAGACCATGAGATAATGATCCATCTCTTTCAGCATTTTTGATTAAAGTAGATAAAGTATCTGCTGTTTCTTCATCGCATCCATTAGCTATTAATGTTTTTTTAGCTAAATGAAAAATTTCTTCTAAACTTAAAGGAACGGTTGCCATAAATAATATTAGATATTATTTACGGCAAAAGTTCAATTTTTAATTAACAACCTTTAAAAGATTTAGACATATTTGTGATTAAATCAAAATATAAGTCTTTTCCAGGATCCAAAGTAGCTCCTAATGGGTCTACAACACCAGTTTTAATATTCATATCTTTTGCTACAGCTTTAATGATATTTGGATTAAACTGTGGTTCAGAAAATACACAAGCAACTTTATCATGCTCAATTATTTCTCTGATTTCTGCTAATTGTTCTGCTCCTGGCATTACATCTGTATTGACTGTAAAAGCACCTAATATATTAACATTAAATCTTTTCTCAAAATATTGGTAAGCATCATGGAAAACAATTGATGCTACACTCTGATTTAATTCAGATGAAACGTCACTAACAAGTTTATCAATATCTTTTAGTGCTTTCTTTAAGTTGCTTTTATATTTTGATGCGTTTTTAGCATCATTTTCAATTAAATGCTCTGCCATTTCATTTAATATAACTTTAGCATTCATTGGATCTAACCAAATATGTGGGTCATGCTCACCGTGGTGGTGACCTTCATGTCCTGCATGATCATCGTGGTCATCATGGTCATCTTTCTTTTTATGTCCATGGTCATCATGATCGTCATGCCCATCTTTCTTTTTATGGTCATGATCATCGTGGTCGTCTTCTTTATGACCGTCTTTTTTTTTGTGGTCGTGATCATCATGATCGTCATGTCCATCTTTCTTTTTATGGTCATGATCATCGTGATCATCTTCCTTATGGCCATCTTCTTTATGTCCGTGATCGTCATGATCATCATGATCACTAAAAATATTTCGTTCTCTGAATTTTAATTTATTAAGACCTTTAATTTCCATTAATTCAATTTTTTCAGCTTTTTTTGCAATTGAATCTAATGGTTTTTCCATGAAGTTTTCTAGATCTTCACCTACCCAAAAAATAAGATCAGCTTCTTGTAACATCTTTGCATGAGATGGTTTTAGCGGAAATCCATGTGGTGAAGAATATCCATCGACTATTAGGTCTGGTTTAGCAACTCCATCCATCAGATAGCTAGCTAAAGAGTGTATAGGCTTAATTGAAGCTACAACTTTTATTTCTGCTTTTGCTGATGTAAAAAGAGCTAAAAAAGATAATATTGTAATTATTAATGTTGATTTTTTTAAGTTTTTCATAATTTAATTTAGTGTTAATTGTTATAATATAACATTATGTAATAATATAACATTAATAAGTCAAGGTAATAAATGACAATTGAGAACAATGTATTAGTAAAATTAACTGAAGTTGGATTAAAACAACGGAATAAATGGCTTGTAAAAGGCGTTTCTTTAATTGTTGAAAGAGGAAAGATAGTAACCTTAATTGGGCCAAATGGTTCTGGCAAAAGCACAACTGCAAAAATTGCGATAGGACTTCATAAGAATATTGAAGGCAATGTAGAAAAATTTACTGACAAAATTGGATATGTTCCTCAAAAGATTTCAATTGACTGGACATTGCCACTTAAAGTGAATGATTTTATGGTTTTAACTGATGAACTCGATGAAGAAAAAATTAATGAAGCTTTAAAATTAACGGGTGCAGATCATCTTAAAAACCAGAATTTAGGAAATTTGTCTGGTGGAGAATTTCAAAGAGTACTTCTTGCAAGAGCAGTTTCAAAAAAACCTGATCTTTTAGTATTGGATGAACCGGTTCAAGGAGTTGATTTTACTGGGGAGATTGCATTGTATAAATTAATAAAAGAAATAGCAGATAAATTAAATTGTGGAATTTTATTAATCTCTCATGATTTACATACTGTTATGACAGCAACAGATCATGTTATTTGTTTAAACGGCCACGTGTGTTGTTCTGGAACTCCAAAAGACGTTGCAATGAATAATGAGTATAAACTATTATTTGGCGAACAAGCTTCACAAACTCTTTCTATATATGAACATAAGCATGATCATGTTCATTCAAATGATGGAGATATAAAAAAAAATTAAATGTTTGATGATTTTTTTATAAGAGCTTTAATTGCAGGTATAGGTGTTGCTTTTGTAACAGGTCCTTTGGGCTGCTTTGTAGTTTGGAGAAGATTATCTTATTTCGGAGATACATTAGCACATTCAGCATTACTTGGTGTTACAATGGCATTGGCATTTGAAATTAATATAGCAATTTCGATATTTATAATTTCATCAGTAATAGCAATCATATTAGTTAAACTTGAAAAAAATACTAACTTGCCTGGTGATGCTTTACTTGGTCTTTTAGCTCACTCAGCATTAGCAGTTGGCTTAGTGGTAATTGGTTTTCTATCATTTATAAGATTCGATGTAATGGGACTATTATTTGGAGACATATTAGCTGTTAATGTTGATGATTTGATAATTATATGGGGAGGAGGAGCAATAATTTTAATTGTATTAAAAGTAATTTGGAAACCTTTATTTGCTTCAACAGTAAATTATGAATTAGCTGAAGCTGAAGGATTAAATCCTGATAGAGCAAAAGCAATATTTACTATTTTAATGGCAGCAATAATTGCAATTTCTATAAAAATTGTAGGACTTTTATTAATAACTGGTATGTTAATTATACCAACGGCTATGGCTCGTAACATATCAGATACTCCCAAAAAGATGGTAATTTTTTCAATATGTGGAGGACTATTATCAGTAATCATGGGTTTATTTTCTTCATTGCAATTCAATACTCCTTCGGGTCCATCTATCATTGCTGCTGCGTTATTATTATTTGTAATATCTCTATTTAAAATTAAACAGACGATACAATTGAAAAATTGATCATAAATTGGTAAAATGAAACATATGCATAAGCAAGAAAATCTCTCAAAAAATCAGCAAATAGTTCTTGATTACATTGAAAAAGTAAATGAGCCCATAAAAGCTTATTCAATTTTACATAATGTACAAAAAAAAGGTATTAAAGCCCCTCTTCAAGTTTATAGAGCGCTTGATAAATTGGTTGAAATTGGAAAAATTCACAAAATTGAAAGTAGAAATGCTTTCGTTGCATGCAAAAATTCAAATTGTCAGATTTCAAAGGCAACAGCATTTTCAATATGTGAAAGCTGTGAAGAAGTAAGTGAAATTAGTGACAGCAAACTTTCAAAATATTTAAAAAATTTTCAAGACAAAGCGGGTATGAAATTCAATAAATATAATCTTGAATTCTTTGGGCTTTGCAAAAAATGTTCTGTTAAATAATTTGTATATAACTATAAATATTTACAACAATGTTATTCTTTCTTTTTAAAGTTATTGCTGGGGGTTTAATTATCGCATTTTCTAGTTGGTTGGCTGGTCAAAATCCTAAGCTCGCTGGATTTATTATTGCTTTACCCTTGGTATCACTAATAGCAATACTGTTTTCCTATTATGAACATAATGATACAGAAAAAACAGTAATGTTTACAAAAAGTATATTTATTGCAGTACCAGCAAGTTATTTATTCTTTGTACCCTTCTTTTTTGCAAAATCTTTTAATATGAATTTTTTCATAATTTATATTGCAGGTTTGGTATTCCTAATCGGAGGATATTTTATCCATAGATACATAGTTAATTTCTTATAAAATTAGTATATTTATTTAATCAGAAAGAAAATTGTCATAAGAAAAAATGTAGGAGGTTTTATGTTTATAAAAAAGTATCTTAAATGGATAAGCACTTTTCTTGTTTTAACAGGAATATTGCTTACAAATTTAAATATATATCCAATTAATATATATTTTCACGGTCTTGGTGTAGTTGGTTGGACGATTGCAGGTTTCATCTCAAAAGATAAGGCGATTTTAACAAATTTTGGATTACAAATTCCTTTGTTTGTAATTGGTATCTCAAAAATTGTATTTTAATTTTATCAAAGAAATTAAATTAAAGAATATCCAGCAGATCGCACAGTTCTAATTAATTCTTTTTTATTTTTTAAATTTACTGATTTTCTTAATCTTCTTATGTGAACATCAATAGTTCTACTTTCAACATTAATGTTATTGGGCCAAACATTTTCAAGAATTTGATCTCTGGAATAAACTCTTTTTGGATTTAATAAAAAAAATTCAAGTAATCTAAATTCTGTTGGACCAAGTGTAATTTCAATATCACTTCTAAAAACTCTTCTTTCATTTCTGTTTAATTTTAAATCATCAAATTCGATATAGTCTGAAACTATTTTAGGATCTGATCGTCTAAGTACAGCTTTAATTCTTGCTAATAATTCATTAAAGCTAAATGGTTTTGTTAGATAATCATCTACACCACTATCTAAACCCTTTATTTTATCTTCTTCTTCACCTTTTGCAGTCAGCATTATTATTGGTAAGCTTTTTAGCTTCATATCTTTCCTAATATTTTTACAAATTTCTATTCCAGATAGATCTGGTAGCATCCAATCTAAAAGAAGCAGATTTGGTTCAAATTTCTTTAATTCTTTTAAACCATTATTTCCATTAATTGATGATGATACAATAAATCCCTCTTTCTCAAGATTGTGTTGAACTAATTGTATTATTGAAGGTTCATCTTCAATAATAAATATTTTGCCACTCATGTTATTCTTGAATAACTTTACCTTTAGGTCTATTTCCCTTTAAATATTCACCTTTAATTAAGTAACATATGGACTCAGCTATATTGGTTATATGATCACCAGCTCTTTCTAAATTTTTAGTTGCAAAAATTAGATGCGTTGAAAAATCTAAATTTTTTTTGTCTTTTGATAAAAATTCAATAACACTTTCCATAGCTATATATGTTAGATCATCTACCTGTTCATCTTTTTCCCAAACATCTTTAGCTTTATCAAAATTTTTATTTACATAGCTATCTATTACATCATTTAATTGTTTTATGACCAAATCTCCTAATCTTTTTAGATTTGATAATAATTCTTCCGGTAAATCTAATGGCAAGGGCTTAACTTTTTTTGCATTACTTTTTGATAAATCACCAATTCTCTCTAAATCTTGTGAGATTTTTAAAGAACTAATTGTTTCTCTTAAATCAATAGCCATTGGAGCTCTCTTTACAAGTAATGTCATTATTTGAGTGTCTATTTTTGATCTGAATTTATTTATTTCTTCATCACTTTTGATTATTTTATCAATTGAATCCTTATCTACTTTAATTATGGCATCCATTGAATCTACTAACTGTGTTTCTGTTAAACTACCCATTTTTATGACAGAGTCAGTAAGGTGCTGTAATTCCTCTTCGTATGATTTTACTGTGTGTTCATTGCTCATATTTATCCAAATCTACCTGTAATATAGTCTTGTGTCATTTTATTGTCAGGGTTTTTGAAAATTTTTTCCGTTTTACCAACTTCTATTAACTTACCTAAGTGAAAAAACCCTGTTTTTTGTGAAACTCTAACAGCTTGAGCCATAGAATGAGTAACAATCACAATAGTGTAAGTTTTTTTCAATTCATCGATTAATTCTTCAATTTTAGCGGTTGCAATGGGATCTAGAGCGGAGCATGGCTCATCCATTAATATTACCTCAGGATTTACAGAAATAGCTCTAGCAATACAAAGTCTTTGTTGTTGACCACCAGACAATCCAGTTCCTGGTTCATTTAGTCTATCTTTTACCTCTTCCCATAAAGCTGCTTTTCTCAAACTATTTTCAACAATTTCATCTAGTTCATTTTTACTTTCACCTTTTCCATGAATTTTTGGACCATAAGAAATATTATCATAAATGCTTTTTGGAAATGGATTTGGTTTTTGGAAAACCATGCCAACTCTTTCTCTTAATGAAACTACGTCTAATTCTTTACTATTAATCTCAATTCCATCAATCTCAATATTTCCTGTAACTTTGCATATATCGATGACATCGTTCATTCTGTTTATACATCTAATAAAAGTAGATTTTCCACATCCCGATGGTCCAATTAATGCTGTTACCTCTTTTTCGTTTAAATCAAGGTTTACATCGAACAAAGCTTGTCAAATGCCACCATACCAATCAAGATCAAAGGTGCTGTTTCTCCTAAAGCTTGAGCTAATCCTATAATTGTTCCTGATAAAGTACCAGGTAATGCTAATGGTACAACATGATGAAAAACTGATTGAAATTTTGAAGCTCCAACTGCAAGTGCACCTTCTCTTATTGAAGGAGGCACAGCTTTTAAAGACGCTCTACAAGGTATAATTATTCTAGGTAATGTCATTAAAGCTAAAGTTATTCCAGCTACCAATGGGGTTGATCTGGGCAACTGAATAGTTGCTAGTAAAATTTGAAGAGCTAGTAATCCATAAACAATTGATGGAACAGCAGCAAGATTATTAATATTGATTTCAATAAAATCAGTAATTTTATTTTTTGGAGCAAATTCCTCTAAATATATTGAAGCTAAAACTGCAATTGGAAAAGACAATAATAGACAAATCAATATACTATAAAATGATCCAACTAAAGCACCACCAATTCCAGCAATCTCAGGATCTCTTGAATCACCATTTTTAAAAAAATAATTGTTAAAATTTTTTATAATCTTCTTGTTTTCTAAAAAATTATCATAAATACTTAATTGAAAATTGGATATTCTTCTTCTTTCCTCAGGTAAATCTCTAGGATAATTTCCTTTATGAAGCTGATCTATATCATCAGAAGAAGTTATCTCTAAACTTACAGTTTTTCCTAATAAATTACTGTTATTTATTAATGCATTTTTAATTTCTAACTCGGCATCAGTAGTAAATAAATCAATAAGCTGATTTTCCTCATCTAAATTATTAGTAGGATATGTTTTGAGAAGAGTCTCAATTGTTATGTCAAAAAAATCTGCTTCAAGAATTTCATCTTTTGTAGCTCCATTTTTGACACCTAATAGCTCTGGATCATAAAAAACTTCAACATTTATTGCTGTTTTCATAAAAGCTGAACTACCTTTAGAAAATATATTTTGAACTAAAATTAATACAAATAACAATGCTAAAAATATTGAAGCTAATCCATAAAATCTAAATCTTTTTTCAGCGTTATGTCTTTTTTTTAACCTTTTTTCTTTAGTCATATTTTTCTCTATATTTTTTAACAGCTCTTTGAGCCACATAATTTAAAATCAATGTTGCAATGAAAAGAGTTAAACCTAATGCAAAGGCAGATTGCGTTTTTGGACTATCAAACTCTTGGTCACCCACTAGTATCATCACTATTTGAGTTGTAATAGTTGTTGTAGATTCAAGTGGATTAATAGTAAGATTTGCAGCCAAACCTGCTGCCATAACAACTATCATTGTTTCTCCAATTGCTCTAGATACAGCTAACAATACAGACCCAATTATTCCTGGTAATGCAGCTGGTATTACAACTTGCTTTATTGTTTCAGATTTTGTCGCACCTACCGCATAAGAACCATCTCTTAATGATTGTGGAACAGAATTAATAACATCATCAGACAAAGATGAAATGTAAGGTATAATCATTATCCCCATGATTAGACCTGCAGCTAAAGCACTCTCTGATGATACAGTTAATCCTAAACTTTCACCAAATTGTCTAAAAAATGGTCCCACGGTAAGAGCTGCAAAAAAACCATAAACTACAGTTGGGATGCCTGCTAAAATTTCTATAATTGGTTTAGATATTCTTCTAATTTTAATTGAAGCATATTCTGCCATATATATTCCAGAAAATAATCCTATAGGAACTGCAACAAACATTGCTATCAATGCAATAAATGAGGTTCCTGCAATTAAAGGAATGAAACCAAAAGCGTCTTTTAATTCTTCATATTCAGCAGCTGTTATAGATGAAGCATCTCTAACAAAAGCTCTTTGGGGACTCCAGTTTGTACCAAATAAGTAATCAAATATATTTATGACAGAAAAAAATTTAATACTTTCGAAAAGTAGTGAGAAAATTATTCCTAAGGTAGTTAAAATTGCTATTAAAGATGATACAAACAACAAACCTTTTAAGATAATTTCAACATCATCTCTTGCCTTATTATTGTTTTTTATTTTTTTTAATGAGTAAAGTATTGAGCCTATTATAACTGAAAAAATTAAAACTATTTTTGAATTAGTAAATAAACCTATAAATTTAGAATATGATAAAGCACTTTGTTGTAAAATATTATCTATATCTCCAAAATATGTTCCAAGATGTATTGCTTTAATTTTTTCGTAAATTAAATTTGCTTCGTTTTTATCACTTATATTTGCTCCTAATTTAGCAGCATTATCTATAATGATTGATTTGATAATTATTGGTTCAAATAACGTCCATATCAACAGAAAAACTAAAGATGGTATTGAGCACCATAAAACTAAATAGTATCCATAAAACTTTGGTAACGCGTTTAATTTTAAATTATTTTGTAGTGCTAAACTTCTAGTTTTCGATTTTCCATAAAAAAACAATGAAATTGAAAATATTATTATTAAAAATATTAGTGCGAAATTCATTCGCAGTGATAGTTACATTTTAAATGTTACAAAATTGTTACAATTTAAATCTGTAATTGAAAAAAAGGCCAGTGTTTCTGGCCTTTTTAAAAGTTAATTGTTTATTTTATATTTATAACGTTTAGATCTATAGCAGCAGTTCTAGTAACTTTGTATTTATCAGATGCCAAAGGAACTAGCCCTATTTTTGCAAGATATCCTCTGTTGCTCATAGCTTTCTTTGATGTGAATTCTTTTAAGTATTCTTGTATACCTGGTATTACACCAACATGAGCTTTTTTAACGTAAAAGAAAAGTGGTCTAGCTATAGGGTAAGAATAATCTTGAATACCTTCAAGAGATGGCTGAACACCCTCAACTGATGCAGCTTTAACCTTATCTTTATTTGCTATTAGGTAACTATAACCAAAGAAACCATATGCATCAGGGTTTGATGTTAGCTTTTGAACAATCAGGGTATCGTTCTCACCTGCTTCAACAGCATAACCATCTTCTCTAATTCTAGTACATGCTTTTTTTGGTTTTTTACCGTTTGCTTCATGTAAAGATTTTGCCGTTTTGGTACAACCTTTTACCATTACAAGAGAATTCCAAGCATCTCTTGTTCCTGAAGTCGGTGGGGCTACTAATATTTCAATTTTTTTGTTTGGAAGACTTGCATCTATATCACTCCATTTTTTGTATGGATTTTCAACAAGTTTGCCATCAACATCAACTTTAGCAGCTAAAGCTCTCCACAATTGCTCTTTTGTAAAATCTGCATCTGGAGCACTCACTGCATGTGCAAATGAAATTCCATCAACCTGCACAAAATAATTTCATTCCTCCTCCAGTACCTGTGCTTTCAATAACTGGAGTTTTAAATTTTCCGCTTTTTCCGAATTTTTCAGCAACCACTGTTGCATAAGGGTAAACAGTTGATGACCCAACAATTTTGATTTGGTCTCTTGAGTAACTATTTGTTGTAAAACTTAATACTAAAAGAAATCCAAATATTGCACTTATTATTTTATTCATAATTCTCCTTATAAGATTCATAGTGTGATCTAAATAAAATTAATTTTTAAATATTTTATTAAAGGAAGGTTAAACTTTTATTACAATGACTAACTTTTTAGTTGAATTATAAAGAATTAAATTTGATATCTATCGTTGTTCCTTCATTTTCAACACTATTAATATCCATCTCTGCTCTATGTTGTGAAACTAAATGTTTTACAATTTGGATCAACCGTGAAGAATCTCTCAGTGATTCTATGAATTGATTCTTTTGGAATGCCTATTCCCTGATCTCTTACTGATACAGTATTAAACTCACCATCTTTTTTAGCAGTGATTGTAATTTCTTTGTTTTTATCACTGTATTTAATTGAATTATCTATAAGATTAGTAAAGATTTCGATCAGTTTATCTCTATCTCCAATAATCTTCAAACTCTCAACTTTATTAAATATTATTTTAATATTTTGTTTACTAATTATTTTTTCATAAGTTTTAATAACATAATCAATCAATTCTATAAGATCTATTTCATGTGTTGGTCGTATATGTTCCTGTAATTCAATTTTTGATAATGATAATAAATCTCTGATTAAATTTTCCATTCTCTCAGACTGTGAAGTCATTAATGGCATCAAATTATTCAACTCATTATTTTCTTTTAAATCTTTAATATTATCAATTGTTTCTAAACCCATTTTTATGGATTGTAGTGGGGTTCTTAATTCATGTGATACATTAGCTACAAAATCAGATTTAAGTTGTTGAAATTTATGGAATTCTGTTAGGTCTCTAATAAATAAAACACAAGAAACTTCATCAAAAAATAAATTATTTTTATCAAGATAGATTGATATATTTAATCTTAAAACAGCTTTATTTCTTATTTCAATTTCAAAGTCTGGTATATTTTTATCTTCAAAAATTTTATCAATCGAGCTTAATAGGTCAGGATTTCTTAAAGAACCACTTATATTTTCATTTATTTTAGTATCAAACAATTTTGTTGATGAATTATTGCTAAAAATAATTTTTTTTGATTTATCTAAAATTAAAATACCTTCAGGTATACTATTTAGTAAATTAAATATATTTTTTCTATACTCTTTACTTTCTACAATTTTGACTTCTGTATTCTTATTAGTTGTTTCAGGTTTAATTCCTAATACTCTTTCTTTTTTAAGTAAAAGAAAAGTTAATAAACCAATTATTAATAATAAAATTACAATTAAAAGTTCCATTATGCTAAAATAATTTTATTCCTATCACACCTATTAAAATAAATAAAATTGATATGATTTTTTTTAAATTGATACTTTCTTTTAATAAAAAATATCCAATAAATATTGATAATAAAATACTTGTTTCTCTTAAGGATGTAACAACAGGTATTGGAGCTTTTGTAAATGCCCATACAGCCAAGGCATAACTAGCATATGATAATGTTACACCGTAAAAAAATATCATTTTACCGTCTCTATAAACCCTTTTAATAATATCCTTTTGACCTCTTAAACTTAGAATAAATGGGAAAATCATAGCGTTTAATATGAAAGACCAGCTGACAAAAGATATTGCAGAATTACTCACTCTTGCTCCATATCCATCTACAAGTGAGTATGATCCAATAAACAAACCTGTAATTATCGAAAATTTAATCAATGTGTACAACAATACTTGCGAAGATATAAGGTATACTTTCTATTGAGGGTGCGGGTAACAAGATGATTGCAACAATTGAAAAAGGTATATGACCTAAAATTATACCTGCTAGAGCAACTGCTTTATCCGAGTGCTTTTTGACCATGCCATTCCAAGTGGCATGAAGTAGTGCTGCCAATAAAACGACAGAAAATACTAATGTATCCATAAAGAGTATTAATTCACTCTACCGTAAATATCTTGATATCTAACTATATCTGTCTCTTTTAAAATAGGTCCAGTTTGTATTTCAATAATTTTTACTTTTTTCTTAAATTTATTTTCTATTCGATGAATTGCTTCTCTCGGGATAAATATTTTTTCACCTGGTTTTTTATAGAAATTTTTCTTGTTTAATGTAATTAGAGGTTTTCCATCAGTAATAGTCCAATATTCAGATCGATGAAAATGCTTTTGTAAGCTTAATTTAGACTTAGAATTGACCACTAATTCTTTTACTAGAAAGTTTTTACCCTCGTATAGGTTTGTATATCTTCCCCATGGTCTATGAAAAACATTTTTTTTCTTAAAGTATTTATTTTTATTTTTTTTATATATTTTTGATATTTCAAACCAATTACCAAGATCTGACCATTGAATACTAAGCTTTATTGCATTTATATTCTTTGATTTTTCAAGAATTGCATAATCAAAAGAAATTTCCTTACATTTATCAAAGAATTTTTTATTCAAAAAATATGTATTATTTCTAATCTTCGATTTTTCTAAAGATTTTAGACATGCTTTATAAATACTAGGCTGATATTTTTTAAAGTTATTAATTATTGATGATTTTTTTAAATAAAACATACCAGAGTTCCAATAGCCTCCAGATTTAATTATCTTTTTAGCTTTTTGCTCTGTTGGTTTTTCAATAAATTTAGTTACTTTATTTAACTTATTTATACTTTTTGTTTTAAGATATCCGTACTCATTAGATGGTCTTGTAGGTTTAATCCCAAATATAAATATATTTTCATCACTTAAATTTTTAACATTAGTTTTTAAAGATCTTGTTAAAATACTTGGATTTTCAATCAAATGATCTGAAGTAAAAAACATTATTGGCTGATCAGATGGAATTTCTTTAATTGGAAAATCGTAAGAGTTATTATTTATTCTTTCAAAAGCTTTTTGTAATAAAGTCCAACCACCAAAATCAATAAATTGTTTTGCTTGAGTATTTTTTAAATTGGGCCAAAGTCGTGTTCCTGCACCACCACAAAGTATTACAGGTCTAATTTTCATCAAATATCTGCGTAAGTTTTAACCTCGTTTTTACCACCTGGATGTGTGGGTGCACCTAAATAAGCTGGACCTACTGTTTGAGCATATTTCCAAAGAGTTCCGTTTCCAAAGTTCATTTTTCTTTGTTTCCATTTCTTTTTTCTCAAACTAAGCTCTTTTTTACTTAATCTAACGTTAATAGTCCCCTTTTTTGCATCTATATCAATTATATCTCCGTTCTTTAAAAGGGCTATTGGACCGCCTATAGAGGCCTCAGGACCTACATGGCCGATACAGAAGCCTCTGGTAGCCCCAGAGAACCTACCGTCCGTTATAAGGGCTACTTTCTCCCCTTTTCCTTGTCCATAAATTGCAGCTGTTGTCTGCAACATTTCTCTCATTCCTGGACCACCTTTGGGACCTTCATATCTAATTATAATTATATCACCGTCTTTGTATTTTCTTTCTTTTACAGCTTTGTAAGCTTTTTCTTCAGAGTCAAAACATCTTGCTCTTCCAGTAAATTGTAATTTTTTCAAACCTGCAATTTTAACAATTCCACCTTCTGGAGCTAAATTACCTCTTAATCCAACAACACCACCAGTTGGCGTGATTGGATTTTTATAACTTCTCATTACTTTTTGTTTTGGATTAAATTTCACATTTTTTAAATTCTCTTTCATTGTCTTTCCTGTAACGGTCATACAATCTCCATGGATATATCCTCCATCGTAAAGAGTTTTTAAAAGCATTGGAACCCCACCTGCTTCCCACATATCTTTTGCAACATATTTTCCACCAGGTTTTAAATCAGCAAGATAAGGAGTTCTTTTAAAAATTTTTGCAACATCCATTAAATCAAATTTAATTCCAATTTCATTTGCAATAGCTGGTAAGTGTAAACCTGCATTAGTAGATCCTCCTGTTGCAGCAACAACTGTAGCAGCATTTTCTAATGCTTTTCTTGTAACAATATCTCTTGGTCTGATATTTTTTTCTAAAAGTTTCATTACAGCTTTACCGCTGTTAATGGCATACTTATGTCTTTCTTTATAAGGAGCAGGAGTTCCTGCTGAATAAGGTAGAGCTAATCCAATAGCTTCTGAAACACATGCCATTGTATTTGCAGTAAATTGACCACCACAAGCACCTGCACTTGGGCAAGCTTTTAATTCTAATTTTCTAAGAGCATGAGCTGTCATTTTTTTTGATGTATATTTTCCAACACCTTCAAAAACATCAACAACAGTTACATCCTTACCTTCAAATCTACCTGGAAGTATTGAACCTCCATAAATAAATACACTTGGAATATTTAATCTCACCATAGACATCATTAGACCTGGTAAAGATTTATCACAACCAGCTAAACCAACTAAAGCATCATAACAATGTCCTCTTACAGTTAATTCAGTAGAGTCTGCAATTACATCTCTTGAAATCAATGAAGATTTCATTCCTTCATGACCCATAGCTATACCATCAGTAACAGTTATTGTACAAAATTCTCTAGGAGTTCCTCCTGATGCATTTACACCTTGTTTTACAAATTGAGCTTGTTTCATTAAATTAATATTACAAGGTGCAGCCTCGTTCCAAGTTGAAACAACACCAACAAAAGGTTTTGCAACATCTTTTTCTGTTAAATCCATCGCATAATAAAAGGATCTTTGAGGAGCTCTGTCAGGTCCTACAGTTGTATATCTACTTGGTAGTTTTTTTTTATTAAATTTCCGCATTATAGACTTTCTAAAGTATAATTTAATTTATTAACATCTTTTTCTAAATTAATAAAGTTAGACTTTTCTTGCTCAACAATATCATTTGGAGCTCTTTCAATAAAACTTTTATTATTTAGCCTTGTATTAATTTTTTCCATCTCTTTCTCAATTTTATTCTTTTTATTTAATAATGTTTCTTTAATTTTTGACAAATCTACATCTTCATCAAAGTAAATTTTAAATATTTCACCTTTAATGACCAAGTTTGCTGAAGGTTTTTTAATATCTTCAGTTACAAATTCATTAATTCTGCCAATTTTTTTTAATGTATTAGAGTTATTTTCAATAAATTTCTTAATTTCAGGATTTATTTTATTCACTAGTATTTTAACAAATGATCCAGGGCTTATTTCTATTTCATTTTTAAAAGACCTTATAGATGAGACAAATTCGATTATTTCATTTACTTCATCAGAGTCTTTATCTTTATTGGAACTGGCTTCAGACCAGTTTTTTAACATAAGAAAATCTTTTCCATCTTTATCCAATTTATTTTTCAACCATATTTCCTCGGTTAGAAAAGGTATGAATGGGTGTAAAATAACTAGAATTTGAGTAAATATGAAGCTAGCTACATTTCTTGTTTCTTCGATATTTTCATTATTTTCTGAATAAAAAACAGTTTTAGATAATTCTAAGTACCAATCGCAGAACGAATGCCATACAAATTGATATGCAATTCTTGCAGCCTCATCAAATCGATAACTATCTATTGATTTTTTAATCTTTTCATTAGTATTAGTGAATTCAACAAATATCCATTTATTTATATTTAGTTTTAAATCATTAGGCGTTTCTATATTTTCAAATTTACAATCGTTTTGAATTAGAAAATTGTTAGCGTTCCATATTTTATTTAAAAAATTTCTATAACCTTTAACTCTATCCTCTGATAATTTTACATCTCGTCCAGGAGATGCCATTGACAAAAGTGTAAATCTTAAAGCATCAGCACTATATTTTTCTATTAATTCTAATGGATCAATTACATTGCCTTTAGACTTTGACATTTTTTGACCTTTTTCATCTCTAACTAATGCATGAACATAAATATTTTTAAAAGGTTCTTTGTTTTGAAATTCCATTCCAAACATAATCATTCTTGCAACCCAAAAGAAAATAATATCAAATCCTGTGACCAATACTGAGGTTGGATAAAATTTTTCTAAATATTCATTTTTTTCTGGCCATCCTAGAGTTGCAAAAGGCCATAAACCAGATGAAAACCATGTATCAAGAACATCTGGATCTCTAATTAATTCAACATCTTTTTTATAATGTTCTTTAGCTAATTTATTTGCACCTTCTTCTGTTTCATCTACAAATATTTCTCCATCAGGTCCATACCATGCAGGTATTTGATGACCCCACCAAAGCTGTCTTGAAATACACCAAGGTTCTATATTATCCATCCATTGAAAATATGTTTTTGTCCAATTAACTGGAAAAAAATTAGTTGTTTTATTATTTACTATTTCTTTTGCTTTTATTGAAAGTTTCTTTGCATCTGCAAACCATTGTTCAGTTAAATAAGGTTCAATTATTGAATTAGATCTATCACCATAAGGAACTTTATTTTTAATTTTCTCTTCTTTAACAAATAAGTTTTTATCAGTTAGTTCTTTTAAAATTCTTTTTCTAGCTTCAAATCTATCAAGTCCAACATAATTATCAGGAGCATTTTCATTAATTTTACCATCTGGTGTAAAAACATTTATGACTTCTAAATTATTTCTCTCCCCTACTTCATAATCATTGAAATCATGTGCTGGAGTAATTTTAACAGCTCCAGTACCTTGTTCAGGATCTGCATAATCATCTTCAATAATTTTTATTTTTCTATCAACTATTGGAACTATTACATTTTTATTTACTAATGATTTATATCTTTCATCTGATGGATTAACTGCAACTGCTGTATCTCCTAACATGGTTTCTGGTCTAGTAGTTGCAATAGTTATAAATTTATCTGTTCCTTCGATTGGATATTTGATGTGATATAGTTTTGAATTAACTTCTCTTTGATCTACTTCTAAATCCGATATAGCTGTTTTTAAAACAGT
>LUMB01000075.1_pt1 | contig 26046 bp, 24 predicted proteins | sample 730021 | NCBI WGS metagenome assembly LUMB01 (sample SAMN03860274, study PRJNA289734) | marine metagenome | biome: seawater column; feature: ocean; material: water; isolation source: Red Sea water column Station 91 - depth 25m | place: Saudi Arabia: Red Sea | collected 2011-10-15 | depth 25 m
GTTTGGAGAATTGGTTTGTAGTAATAGTTTTGGTGCTCTAAGTCCCGATAGAGCTTCAGGTTTATTGCAAAAAGAACTTAGATTTTTTAAATCGTTGATAGTACAAACAGCAGACAAATTTGCTGTACCAGCAGGAGGCGCTTTGGCGGTTGATAGATCTAAATTTAGTATCGCTTTAACTGATGCTTTATCTAATCATCCTTTAATTGAAATTAAGAGATTTGAACAATTGGATCTCCCAAGCAAAGAAAATATAACGATCCTCGCAACTGGTCCATTAACTGCTGATGAATTGTCTTATAAAATTCAAGCTTTTACAGGTATCGATGAGTGTCATTTTTTTGATGCCGCTAGTCCTATTATTTATGGAGATACTATTGATCAAGAGATTGTATTTAAAGCTAGTAGGTACGACAAAGGAGATCCGGCATATCTAAATTGCCCTATGGATAAAAATGATTACATCCATTTCAGAAATGAACTAATAGAAGGAGAACAAGCTAATTTAAAAGACTTTGAGAAAGAATCAGCTAATTTCTTTGAAGCTTGCTTACCAATTGAAGAAATTGCTAGAAGAGGAGTTGATACAATGAGATATGGACCATTGAAATCTATTGGGTTGTGGAATCCAAAATGGGGAGATTTATTTGATAGGGAAAATAGATTGAAAAAGCGACCTCATGCAGTTGTCCAATTAAGGAAAGAAGATTTAGAAGGGAAATTACTAAATATGGTAGGTTTTCAAACTAACCTCAAATGGTCTGAGCAAAAAAGAATATTTAGGATGATTCCTGGTTTAGAAAAGGCTGAGTTTGTACGTTTTGGAGTAATGCATAGAAATACTTTTTTAGAATCTCCAAAATTACTTTTACCGACATTGCAATTTATGAAAAGAGAAAACCTTTTTGCTGCGGGTCAAATAACTGGGACGGAAGGTTATGCAGCAGCAGCTGCAGGAGGCTTGCTTGCAGGAATAAATGCATCCTTATTAGCTAAGGGTAAAAAACCAGTAAGTTTTCCTGATGAATCAATGATTGGTTCTCTAATGAATTTTATCAGTAACAAAAATCAAATATTATCTAATCAGAAAAAGAATAAATTCCAACCAATGCCTGCTTCATTTGGTTTAGTTCCAGAACTAACTAAAAGAATAAAAGATAAAAGATTAAGGTACAAAGCTTATCAAGAAAGATCTACAGAAGCCTTGAATGACTTTAAAAATAAACTAGATTCTTGTTTTGATAAAGACCACTTACTCAGCAAAATTTACTAAGATTAATTATCAAAGATCCAAAAAATGGAATTAAATAAGGAAAATTTCGATGCAATTATTATTGGCTCAGGAATAGGAGGGTTAGTAACTGCTTCACAATTGGCGGCGAAAGGAGCTCAAGTATTAGTTCTTGAAAAATATATTATTCCAGGCGGGAGTGGAGGCTCTTTTAAGAGAAAAGGCTATACCTTTGATGTAGGGGCTTCAATGATTTTTGGATTTGGAGAAAAAGGTTATACCAATTTATTAACTCGTGCTTTGAAAGATGTGAATGAAAAATGCGAAACTATTCCGGATCCTGTTCAACTGGAATATCACTTACCACATAACTTTAATATTTCTGTAGATAAAAATTATGAGCAATTTATAAGCAAATTATCAGCTAGTTTCCCCAAGGAAAAAAAAGGTATCAAGAAATTCTATGATACTTGTGCAAGTGTATTTAAATGTTTAGATTCAATGCCTCTTTTATCAATAGAGGATCCAAGTTATCTTTTTAAAGTTTTCTTTAAATCTCCATTATCCTGTTTAGGGTTAGCTAGATGGTTACCTGCAAATGCAGGAGATGTTGCGAGAAAGTTTATAAAAGATCCTGAACTTTTAAAATTTATCGATATCGAATGTTTTTGTTGGTCTGTAATGCCAGCTCTAAAAACCCCTATGATTAATGCGGGAATGGTATTTACAGATAGGCATGCTGGGGGGATAAATTATCCAAAAGGGGGAGTTGGAACGATAGCAGAGAAGTTTGTTTCTGGTATTGAAAAATTAGGAGGAAAAGTTAGATATAAAGCCAATGTTACTGAAATCCTCTTAAAGGATGAGAAAGCGGTAGGAGTTAAGCTCTCAAATGGGGAAGAGATATATTCAAATATTATTGTATCCAACTCCACTAGATGGGATACATTTGGATTAAAAGATAATACTAAAGGATTAATTTCTAGCAAAAACGTGCCAAAAAGTGAATATAAGTGGTCAGAAACTTATAAACCCTCACCTTCTTTTGTTTCGATTCACCTTGGAGTAGAAAAAAATCTAATATCCGATAATTTTAATTGTCATCATATAATCGTTGAAAATTGGGATGAATTAGAAAGCGAAAAGGGAGTTATTTTTGTTTCTATACCTACTTTGCTTGACTCGTCTTTGGCTCCAGAAGGTAAACATATCGTACATGCATTTACTCCTTCATCGATGAGTGAATGGGAAGGCCTATCAAGGAAAGAATATTTGCAAAAGAAAGAAAAATATTTTTCTTTTCTTGTTGAAAAAATATCAACTATTCTTCCTAATCTTGAACAAAATATTGATCACAAAGAAATTGGTACTCCCAAAACTCATAAAAAGTTTCTTGGAAGATATGAAGGTAGTTATGGGCCAATTCCCAGTAAAAAGTTGCTTGGACTTTTGCCAATGCCTTTCAACACTACAAAAATTCAAAACCTTTATTGTGTAGGGGATTCATGCTTCCCTGGCCAAGGCCTAAATGCAGTTGCTTTTAGTGGATACGCATGCGCTCACAAAATAGGTGCAAAGTTAAACATAAACAGTTTTAAATTGCCCGATTAAAAGGATCCTTCTGAAATGATAGAAAAATTTAAAACTCTTTTTTTTGTGAAAAGTTCGTTAATTTCTCTTTATTTAGCGCTTACAATTCCTTTACCATTTATTTCAATCGAAAAATTAAAAATCCCCTCTATTATAATTTTTGCCCTAGGACTTTATTTGATAATCAATATCACTAGTGATTATGTAGAAACTTGCAGTAATAAAATTTCATATAAAAGTAGCTTTATTTCTAAATTCTTAGGAAAAAAAAATTGGGAGATTTCTTGGAAAGATATTAAATTAATCAAATCTTTGCCAACCAGTCAGGGTAGTAAAGTTTATTACTTTAATACTTTTCAAGGTGATAATTTTCTTGTCCCACAAAGAGTGGAAAAATTTGAAAAATTTTTATTAATTGTTTCCAGTAATACTGGGATTGATATTAATGAAATATCTTACATATCACCACTATGGACATATAAATTACTGACATTACTATCAGTTTTAATGATTATTGGTGAACTTTTTGCTTTTCTAAATTAAATATTATCAATACTGAATCTATAACCTTGTTGTCTAACAGTGGTTATTCCCCCACCTTCTCCCAATCCAGCCTGTTCTAATTTTCTCCGCAAAGTTAATACCTGAGTATCTACAGACCTAGGACCACCACTGAAGGGCGGCCAGGCCATCCTTAAGAGCTCTTGACGACTTCTTACCATTCCAGGTGGCATCAAAAGAGCGCAAAGCAGTGCAAACTCCCTAGGGCTTAATTCTACGGGCTTCTCGCTTAGAGTAACTTGTCTTAAAAGAAGATGAACCTCTAAAGGTCCAACCTCAACTTTTTCTTGTAATCCTATCCTTCCCCTTTTTAGGAGTGTTCTGCATCGTGCTGCAAGCTCTTCAAGTCCAAAAGGTTTTCTGAGAACATCATCTGCCCCTTCATCTAATAGATTTACTAATGCTTCAACACCTGATCTTGCCGTTAAAACTATGACTGAAGACCCCAGTTGTTGAGCTAGTCTCATTGCAGTATTCTGCTCGAGGATTTCTGCGCTAACTAATAAGTCAGGTGATTGTTCTCTGCATAAGTCAATAGCTTCTGCAGCTGTACCTACTGCTGCAGCTAAATGGCCATCTTGGCGAAGCCTTTGCACAAGTACTGTTCTAAGTGTGGGGTGAGGTTCAACAACTAGAACTCTTGAGGGGGTTTGAGAGCTCGTAGGCAATTGTGAACTGCCAGGAGTTGAAGCTAAGATTTGCTCAGTTGATTGCATTCTTAATTACTGTTTGGCCAGGCAATTTTTGATCGTTCTTAATAAGGTATAACAAATGCAAAATAAAAATCAGAATTTATCGAATTATGACATCATTTGAAAACCCCAAAGCAATTCGTCACTTTCAGTCAATTTGCGATAGTTGCCAGGACTTAGTTACTCGTTTTCATACGCCATCTGATCTTAAATTATATAGTGATGGTTATCTCCAAGCATTAAGGAATTGCAGTAGTTTAGAGCAAAAGGATCAAGAGAAATTAGAAAGATTAATTGAAAGATGGATTTTAGATCCGTCAAGTTTTATTGATCCAGATGGAGATGGAAATAAAGGTTTTTTTGATAAAAAAAGGATTTAAAATATTAATTTTTATTAACCAATACAGTATTTATACTCACTAATTGTCTTAAGACGCTAATTCAATTTCTATTTTTTCTTTAAGAGATCCAGAGTTGTACATCTCAATAAGAATGTCTGATCCACCAAGAAATTCTCCTTTTAAGTAAACTTGAGGAATTGTTGGCCAATCTGAATATTCTTTGATACCTTCTCTTATAGCGAAATCACTTAAAACATCAAACGTACCAAATTCTACCCCTAAAGAATTTAGTATTTGAACTACATTGTTGGAAAAACCGCATTGAGGCATTAATTTTGTCCCTTTCATGAAAACCATCACTGGATTAGATTCAATCAGTTTTTGTATTTTATCTTTTGTTAGGTTGTCCATAATTCAATTTGGAGTTTCTGTTTTTAATGCCAGTGCATGGATAGCCTCTGAAGCTAATTCTTCCTTCAAAGCAGAATATACTAGCTGGTGTTGTTTAACTAATGATAATCCATTGAATTCAGATGCAATTACAGTTACTTGCAAATGATCATTTCCCTTGAGGTTTTCAACAAAAACTTGGGAACTTGGGATTTTTTTAGTGATTAATTTAATAACTTCTGTTTTTGTAATCATAGTAAATTTTAATTAACCTTTGTATTTTGTCTCAACAAATCCTAGTTGGATCAATCTTTCATAAGCTTCTTTACCTTCAGGGCTATTAGGTGACATTATTCTAATTGTTTCAACAAGTAAGGGTACTGCAACCTCAGGCTTTTCAGTTTTTATATACAAAGAGGCTAATCTCTCATTTGATTCTGCCAAAATTTGTAATGTTTGCTTACCTTTCCTTTGCATTTCATTTGGTATTCTCGCATCAATTCCTTTGAACGATGAATTTAGATCAGAATAAAAAGACGCAAGTTGCTTTGCTAATTTTCTAGCGTCTAAATAAAAATCCTTAGCTTTTTCAAAATCCCCGTTTTTAATATATTTATCACCTTCTTTTATAAAATATTCAACGTTTGAGATGGAAAGCTTTTTACTCTCATTTGAGAGTACTCTGAAGTCTTCTGGATTCTTTATTTCTGCATGAACTTCATTTTTGTAAGGAACATTTCCAAAAAATATAAATAAAATTGGGATTAATTTTAAGAATTTCATTTTCTTTTTCAATTATTAAAATTCATAGTAACTTATTGCAGATTCATCTACCTACATTTTTTAATGCTTTTTCTTCCTCTTGAGTCATTTTTTCATTTAGAAATTTATTAAAGTCCTTGATAGTAAAGTTTGAGTAATCATTAATTGGTATTGGTTTTCCAAAGGATAAACAAAATTCGCCCCTAAAGTTCGGAGGTATTTTGCTGTAAGCAATTCCAATTGGAATAATAGTAATAGAGGTTGTTTTTTTGGTAGCTAATCTAGCTAATCTATATAGTCCTTCTTTGAGAACTAATTTTTTCCCATATCTATTAATCTTTCCTTCGGGGAAAACAACTAGTTGTTCTCCTTTTTCTATAAGATCAATCGCATATCTTAAAGCTGAGAGAGATGGCGATAATTGATTTATTGAAAAACATCCAAGTCTTTTTAAAAACCAACCTTGTATTCCTCTCATTTCGGATTTAGTAACCATAAATCTACAATCCTTTTTTGTTACCCTTCTACCCATTGCCATTGTGAGTATTAAGCCGTCCCATCTTGATCTGTGGGTTGGAGCCAAAATGATAGAGGAATTTATGGGAATCGAAAAACCATTTTTTAATATTTTCTTTTTTCTAAAAAAGAATCTCAAAACAACGTCCTGAGTAACGAACATTGCAATAAATCCCAATACAGGGTTGATTTTATGCCAAATATTTAAGGAATTCTTCTTCAAGTTCTATTTACTATATATTAATAATTTAAGTGTTTGCCTTTTTTTATTAGCTATTATTGGGCGGTTACTAGATTGTCTAGAAACTAAGATTTTCAAAATTATGGCTACTTTAGGAGTAAACATTGATCATATTGCAAATGTAAGGCAAGCAAGGAAAACTGTCGAGCCTGACCCTGTGCAATTTGCTTTTTTAGCTGAATTAGGAGGGGCAGATTCCATAACAGTGCATCTAAGAGAAGATAGAAGACATATACAAGATAGGGACGTATTCCTTCTGAAAGAGACTATAAAAACAAAACTCAATTTAGAGATGGCTGCTACAGAAGAAATGTTAGAAATTGCCAAAAAAATTCTTCCCGATTATGTAACGCTTGTACCCGAGAAAAGAGAGGAAGTTACTACTGAAGGCGGGTTGGATTTAAAAAGTAATGTGCAATACCTTAAGAATTTTGTTGGAAATTTAAAAGATTCAAATATAGAAGTAAGTGCATTTATTGATCCTCTTGGTGAACAGATAAATTATTCCAAAGAAATAGGCTTTGATTTTATAGAATTACATACTGGAAAATATGCTGAACTATCGGGATCTGAACAATATAAAGAGCTCCAAAGGATTATAGAGTCTACACATTTAGCAAATGACCTTGGATTAGTTGTTAATGCTGGTCATGGCCTGAACTACAATAATGTTAAAAAAATTGCATCAATTAACAATATGAACGAGTTGAACATAGGTCATAGTATTGTTGCAAGGGCTTTAGCGATAGGATTAGAAAAGTCTGTACGTGAAATGAAGTCCCTTATAAGAAAATAATAAAGAAATAGATTTTTGGCTCTTAAAAAATCCATCATTTTTACAAACCACCCAATTTGCTGATCTAAAAGCAAAAATTCCATCTACCCCAGCAGTTGTTTTATCGACTGATAAAAAATTTATAACTTTCTTAAAGCTTCGTTTAGAGTTTGTTGCTGTGGGGGAATTCGAATGTCCTAATGCAGAAATAATTGATCCATTTAAAGTTGAGTAATATAACCATCTAGTAAATTGCTCAATCTTTATAAGTCAAATAAAATTGAAGTAATTAGTGAGCTGTTAGCAGAGGAATTAAAAATATGTCCTCCGCCTATAAATGAGAAATTAGAAATAGTAGTCCCCAATTACTTTTTGGGGAATTGGTTACGTGAACAAATAACTATAAAAAACAAAATAAGTGCACTTTATGAATTAAAGACAATATCAACTTATACCGAATCTTTATTGACAAATTTTTTCCCTGCAATTGATATGAGCGCATGGAATTTTGAGTCAATTAAATGGGGCATTATTGATTCCTTGGAAGAATTAAATAGCTTTAAAGAATCATTTCCGCTTAGAAATTGGATTAATAAATATTTGGATAATAAAAAGACAATTGATGGAGACATATATAATCTGACAAAAAAGATCACGAATAATTTTATTGATTATCTGATTTTTAGACCTGAAATGATTGCTCAATGGAATAGATATGAAATTAATTCATCTAATCTATTTAAGAATTTAAACTCAGATCAATTTTGGCAACCTATTTTATATAAATTATTAGAGGAAAAGATATCTGAAAAGCCATCATGTTTATACATGATTGAAGTAATAAAGAATTTAAGAAAAATTAAAAACGTTCAATTTCAAGTACCAAATCAAATTTATATTTTTTCAGATAATAACTTATCTAAACTACATATTAATTTTTATTCAGAACTTTCAAAATTTATTAAGGTAAATTTGTATTTATTATCTCCTGGAGAAGATTTATGGAATAGAATAAATTGTCTTGAAGGTGAGTTGGAATTTGATGATAATGAAAGTAAATTGAATTTAAATAATACAAATATAGAGAAAATATTTGGTAAATTTGGAGCAAACTTTCAGAAATTAATTGATGAAAATATTTATACAGAAGGTATAAATTTAAAAAATAATCTTATTTATCTCGATCCAACAACTAATTTTCATAATAAGAAAGATATTCCTCTTCTTAATCAAATACAAAAAAGACTAATTGATAATAATAGCGTTGATTTTATAGTAAGTGAAAGGGATGATTCAATATTACTTTGTGAGCATTTTAATCAGAATAGTCAATTTGAATATTTAAGAAATAAAATTATAGAAATAATAAATTCTTGCGAGAATATTAAATATAGTGATATTGCTGTTTTATCTCCACAAACTAATTTAATTAAACCTTATCTAAGGTACATCTTTAATAATGAGTTAATTAATGGTGAAAAGATACCTTATTTTTTTATTGATGAGGATAATCATGACTCTTCAGGCATTTATGAATTTCTAATTGACATCACTGAAATAGCAAGTGAAAAAATTACACTTGAAAAAATAGATTATATTCTTTCGAAAAAAGTAACTCAGAACATTTTTGATTTTAATATTACTGAGAAGGATGAAATTATTTTCTTACTTACCCAAGCGGGGTTTCATTGGGGATTAGATGATAAAGAAAGATTAGGTGAAGAGAAAAATACTCTAGATTGGTGTATAAATAGAATTACTTTAGGCTTAATTTATGACAAAGAAGTAAATTTAAGTACTTTTAATTTAAAACCATTTAGCTATAAAAATATAAGTTTGGATTTGAATAAATGGGTTAAAATATTAATTCATTTAAAAAAATATATTAATTTGATAAGGGGATCTTTTTCTTACTCGAATTGGGTTGAAAAGATAAAGTTTATATTAAAAAGTATTGCTGATTCTAATGCAAATTTCAATTTAGAAATAAGTGAAATAAATAGAATTCTTGATAATCACGCAATACCTTTAATACCTGATGATCTTATTCAAGGCATATTCCACATAAGGTTATCTTCCTAATAGACATGAATAGTGTTAATTATCCAAAATTACCAAAGAGTGAAAACATTAATTTATTAAAAAACAAATATCATTTGGGTGATCCATCTGTTTTTGAAAGAGAGAAATATGCATTTCTGGAGTTGTTAATTGCCTGCAGAGATAAATTTATAGTTACTTGGGTAAAAAATGATAAAGACAATAAAAAATTAGATGTTTCTTTTCCTATAAAAGAGTTAATTTCTTTTTTTGATAGTTTCTTAAACCAAAGCCAAAGAGAACTAATAATTAAAGATTCTGATTTAAATAAAAATGAAATAATTGATCTTGATAAATCTAAGATTGTTAAAAGTAATTATTCTTTAATAGAAGATATAAATTGGAATGAAAAAAAATCTGATATTAAAAATTACAAATTATCAGAATTGATTTATTGGTTCAAGACTCCACAAAAATATTGGCTTAATAAAAACAATATTTCTCCCAAGGAAATATTTATTCATCATCCAGACGAGGAGTATGTAAGCAATCTGCAAAAGTCGCAACTAATTACAAAAATAATCCAGCAAGTAGAGATTGATAATCATAATATTATTGATGATTTAAATGAATTAAATATTAATGATCAATTGGCTGAAAATGGTATTATTATGCCCAAAAATAGTATTTTTACAAAAGAAAAAGAAATCAAAGACTTATTAAGCAGTCTATCTGCAAGTTTGAGTCAACATAATAAGATTAATAAAATCTATGTTAAGTTAAATGCGAATAAAGAAGAATATTTAATCGCTGATGACACCGTAATTGAATTAATTAATGCGAAGTTAAGTTTAAGTCGTTTGACTGAGGCTTGGATAAAATTACTCTTTATTTCTTCTTTAAAGAGGAATATAAAAAGGACTAAAGTAATTTTTAGAACAGAAAATAATTATAAATCGCAAATTATTCAATCACCCGGAGCAACTGAATCAAATCTAATTTTGGAGGAGTACATAAATATTTTTAAAAATTATTCTGAAAAATGTTTACCTCTTCCTCCAGAAAGTGCTTATAAATATGTAGAAGCAAAAATAAAATCAAAAAATGAAAAAAAAGCTTTTACAGATAAATGGATTGGTAATAAAAATTTTTCTAAAGGAGAAAGAGATAATATCGAAATGAAAATGTGTTTTGGTAATGAAAAAGAACCAGATTTCTTTCTTGGAAATAATAATTTTGATCAATTATCATACAGATTATATGGTCCTCTAATTAAAGCATTAAAGAAATAAAAAATGTCTAAATTTCAGTTAAAAAATTTTTTTAAAGCTGCTTATGATCTAATGCTTGTTTTTTTACAGTTCTTTATTATTAGTGTTAGTTTCAATTAAAGACTTAGGTAGAAATTTATCCCCTTTCCCAAGACCTATAAACAATAGCAATCTAGTTACTACAGGTATTTATCGATTTACGCGTCATCCTATGTACTATTCTTTAATATTTATTTCCATTGGAGTTTTTATAATAAAATTATCTATTTATTATTTATTTTTGACAATAAGTTTAGCTTTAATAATTAAATTTAAGATTGCCTTGGAAGAGAAATATTTAATGAATAAATTTAAGAATTACTTACTTTATAAAAATGAGGTCAAAGTTTAATTTAATAAAGAAATGGATATTAATCAAATTAAATTAGATAATAAGTTTAAATTAGTAGAAGCAAGTGCAGGAACTGGTAAAAGTTTTACTTTGGCTCACATAGTTTTAAGAAATGTTTTGGAGAAAAAAGTTAAACCAGATGAGATACTCTTGCTAAGTTTTACAAAAAATACTTGTTCTGAATTAAGAGATAAAATACTCTCGAGATTTCATAATTTAAAATTATATTTGCAAAGTCATAATGAAAGTAAGATAGATAATACTCTTAAGGATTGGTATCTAAATTTTAAGGATAAAGATAAATCTAAGGAAAAAATAATTTCCGAAATTGATAATTTTATAAATCAATTCTATAAGTTAAAAGTAACTACGTTCCATGCTTTTTGTAATAATATTATTGATGAATATAGTATTGAAATAGGTGTAACTCAAGATCCATATATTGAGAATAATATTGATAATTTGTATAAAGATGTAATAGATAATTTGTGGATTGATGATTTTCTGAATCTTAATCATGAGCTTATTTCAGCAGTCAACAAAAAAAAAATAAGTTCTAGATTTGGAAGTAGGATCAATAAGTCATTTTTTGTAGAAATTTTAAAAAATATAGATCAAGAAAATATCTGTAAATTTTTATTTAAATTGGAACGAGTTTTGTTTTGAATGGAATAAGAAAGGTAAGGAATTATTTTTACAACTCATAGAGTTGGGAAAATTAATTAAGGAGAGTGGTGGAAAAAGTCAAATATATGCTGCAAAACCAAGAAATGATAAGTTTAATCAAATAAATTGTTGGATTGAAGAGATTAACAAAAGGCTTAATTCTAAAAATGTTATTGATTTTATATATGATATTTCTAAGGATGATCTTTTATCTAAATATTTTTACATTGAAAATATATCTAAAGAAATTAATAAACATAATCTAAAATTAGATTTTACTAAATTTAATTTATTACAAGATAAAATTTATAAAATAAAAGAAGGTTTCTTTACTGAATTTGTAAGAATATTTACCCAATTAGCTTATATAAAATTAATTGAATTAAAGAAAAGTTTTTCTATTTTCAACTTCAATGATCTTATAAAGACTGTAGAAAATACATTTCTAGATTCGGAAATTAGTAATAGTAATACTCTATCTAAAATTCAAAAAAGATTTAAATGTGTCTTAGTTGATGAGTTCCAAGATACAGATATTACTCAGTGGAATTTAATAAAAAAGTTCTTTAATACAAAAAATCATTTTTTACTTTGCGTAGGTGATCCAAAACAAGCGATTTACAAATTTAGAGGTGGAGATATTGAAACTTACTTAGATGCAAGATCTAATGCAATCGAAGTTTTTAGTCTTACAGATAACTATAGATCCTCAAAAAAGTTAATCGATGTTCTTAATAAACTTTATAAGAATGGACTTAAACAATCAAAACTAAACTATAGTAAATTAACCTCAAGAATTAATGAAAATATTAATCCTGAATTTAAATTTAAGGATGTATTTGAAATTGTAGAATTTTCAAAAAAAGAGACTGATATAGAGGATCTTGTAACTCATTACATAGTTAACTTTATTTTAAATAATAAAGAAATTGATATTAATAAAATTGCGATTCTTACATTAAATAATTCGCAATGCTTAGATTTTAAAAAAAAATTAAATCAGTTTAACCTCCCATGCAAAATTCAAAATAAACAAAATATTTTTGATACAGAAGCAAGTTCTCTACTATTTTTATTCATTGAATGTTTATTAAATCCGAGGTCTTTAAAAAATATAACTTTGCTTGCTACTTCAAAGTTTATAGAAATAAAATTAGAAGATTTACTTGATCATGGAATTAGTAATAATTTAGAAATTTTAATTAATAAATGCATTACTTGGTCCCAAGAACTAAGAGAAAAAGGTTTTTTAAACATTGTTAATGAACTACTTATAAATTACAAGTCATCCTCGATTATTCAAGATTCAGATTTAAATTCAAATTTATTTCAACTTTCAGAAATTGTTGAAATAGAATTAATAAATAATGATTTTGATCTCAATATAGTCTTCAACTGGTATAAAAATCAGTTAGATCATATTTTAAGAATTTCTACTGGAGAAGATTTTTTGACGAAAGATTATAATCTTCAAAATGGAATAAATCTTTCTACCATTCATAGTAGTAAGGGCCTCGAATTTGAAATAGTCCTATGTCCATATCTCTCAATTATTTCAAATAAGTCAAATAAAATTAAAGGACCTCTTTGGAAATCAAATATTGATAGAAATATATACGTTAATATTTCTAATAATTACGCGAAGGTTGAAAAATTTAAATTAATAGAAGAAGAAGATTTATTTAAAGAGAGTGAGAGGTTAATTTATGTAGCACTTACAAGGAGCAAATATAAACTTATTGTTTTTAATGATTTAGAGGATACAAATAATATTTTAAATAATGATTTACTTAATAATTTGGAAAATATCAATATTTATAAGTCTACTTTTGAAGTCAGGATAGAAAAAGAGAAAATAAAAGAAATTTTTTCTAAGTTCCAAACCAACCGATTGAATAATAATCTTTGGAAAATCGATAACGTTAATAAAAAAATATCTAATGTATTTAATTCTGATCAATTTATTTCTTATTCAAGTTATTCTTCTTGGATACGTAAAGATAAAAATATTGATGCAGTCATTAATCAATATAAGGATTATGAAGATAATATATCAATTATCAAAGATTCTAATTTTAAGAATTCAAAGAATTATCCTAATTATTTTTCTTATCCAAATCCCTTAAGTGAATTTCCAAAAGGAACTATTGCTGGGACTTGCCTGCACAAAATAATAGAAAGATTTGAATTTAGAAACGATAATAATCAAGAATTAATTGATTTAATTATTGAGGAATTGAACTTTCATCAAATCGATACTTCTTTGGCTTTTAAAGTAAAAGATGCGATTTTAAGAATCATAAATATATCTTTAGGAAGAGAATTACAAAATAAGAAACTAGTTGATATTCCAAATGAATACTTAATTAAGGAACTCAAATATGATTTAACCCTATCTTATGAAGGTAGAAATATTAATTCTAATGATATATCAAATTGCTTTTTTTTAGATCAGGAATATGAATTTGGTGAAGAATATGCAAATAAAATAAATGATCTTCAAATTATGAATAAAGGCTTTCATTCAGGATGTATTGATTGTGTTTTCCCTGTAGGAAATAAATTAGAAGATAGTAAATGGTGGGTAATTGATTGGAAAAGTAATTTGATTTCTGGTAGTGATAATAGTGATTGTTTACCAAGAAACTATAACTATGAAAACATGAGAAATGAAATGATTAAACATCATTATCCATTGCAATCTCATCTTTATTTATTAGCATTGCATAGATTATTAAAGTGGCGACTTAAAAATTATCAACCACATAAACATCTAGGAGGATATATTTATTTGTTTTTAAAGGGATTGCCAGATTTTGAATTATTTGAAAAATCTAAGTCTGAAGATATATCTCCAGGTATTTTTATTAGCAAAGCACCTTTAAAAAGAATTAATTATTTAGATAACCTTTTTTAGAATGACTAAAACTACTACAGATATTGAAAAGTTCCAATACGATCATATATTTAATTTAATCTTAGGTATTTTCAAATTTAGTGAAAAAAAATATGGAAATTTCGTAAAAGATGTAATAAGAATTTTATTAGAGTTTGAAAAAAATGGTGAAACTATTATTGATGTTGATAATAGTTTAATAATCTTTGAATTATTAGAAGATGGCTGGCCCAATAAACATATAGATGTTCTAAAAAATATAGGTTTGATTGGTTCCCTTCATTCTCCATTCGTATTAGTAAATAGAAAATTATCCTTATCAAAATGGTCAAAAAAGATAGAAAGAGTTATTAATTCATTTCTAAAAAAAATAGATACCGATAATTTAATGAACTCAATAATTTATAAAGATGATAATAAAATTGATCAAATTAAAAATATATTTAAATATTCAAACTTAGTTTTCCTTCAAGGAGGACCAGGTACGGGTAAAACCACTTTAATAATAAAGTTAATACTAGAACTCCTTCAAATTGATAACTTTTTAAATATTGGTTTGTCTGCTCCAACTGGTAAAGCTACAGCTCGTTTAAAAGAAGCTCTTAATGATAAAAAAAATATTTCCTTTAGCAAATTTCTAGACCAAATAGAATTTCAAACTTTACATAGATGGATTTTAAATTCTCAAAATAAATCTCTTAAGTTGAAATTTAAACTAAAAGAGCTTGATATTTTCATAATTGATGAAATGTCAATGGTTAATATCGATTTGATTGAATCAGTTTTAAATTTGCTAGCAAAGGACTGTAAAATTATTTTAGTTGGAGATAAAAATCAATTGTCTCCAGTAAATAACTGTTCTATATGGAATTATTTGTTTGAATATTCCGATAATAGTTCAATTAAATCTTGTGTAGTAAATTTAGAAAAAACTTATAGAAATATTGGAGATATAGCATTAATTAGTAGTTTAATATTTAATAATGATTTTTCTTTACTTAATCAAAAGATAAAAGAATTAGAAAAAGATAATAATTCAAAAGAAATTACTATTTCAAAGAGTAGAGAAAAAGATATTCCAAAAGATCTATTATTTTCGATTACAAGTCATCTAAAACAGTTAAATATTTCAACTTCAAATTTAAGTAAAAAAAAATATATATTTGATGAGAGTATTGATAATTTATTGCTTAATGAAAAAGATTTAGTAGATAAGATATTTCTGGATTTACAAAGTCACTTGATTTTATGCGAAAAAAATTCCGGAATATGGAGTGTTGAATATTTGAATGAAATTGTTTTTGGTCAAAAAAAACCCTATGACCTTAAAACTCTTAAAGAGGGTGTTCCGATCATGTGTACAAAAAATAATAATGAACTTGGATTGTCAAATGGGGATATCGGAGTACTTATAGGTTTAAAAAATAAAAGAAAATATCTTTTTAGAAAATTTAATGATAATAACGAAGAAATTGTCGCATTAATTGATCCATCTAATTTAGAAAATGTTGTACCAGCAATAGCCATTACTATTCATAAATCTCAAGGAAGTGAATCTGAAAAAGTAAACATTTTGTGGTCCCAAAATTATAGAAGAAATCAATATGCTGTAAAAGAAAAAAAAGATAATCAAAATATCTTTTGCAGAGATAATTTTGAAAGAAGGTTATTTTATACTGCTGTTACAAGAGCGAAAAAATCTTTAAATATATATTATTTAAATTAAATTTTATTTTTGAGAAATTAGTAATATCTTAACCCCAAGATGTTAGATTAATAATTCGGCTCTGTAAGGCTAATCAACAATTTAAGTCAATTTAGATATTTGTTGAATGCCTAATCAGAAGATTATTAGGCATTTAAAATGGCTTTAAAAAAAGATAGTAACTCTCTTGGTAGTGAGCAGGAAAAGTCTCAGAATGAAGATTCTTCCCTACTAGAGTTCAAGAACTTAGATAACAAAAAAGAAATTGAATCTCAACTATTGGAAGTATCGAAAGGAGATGATAATGAGAATGGATTTCTCGATTTTGGGTTTAATCAATCGATCTTAAACTCGTTAAAAAATAAAGGATATAAAAATCCAACTCCCATCCAAAAAGCTGCAATTCCCGAACTAATGTTAGGCAGGGATTTACTAGGCCAAGCACAAACAGGAACAGGAAAGACTGCAGCTTTCGCATTACCATTAATAGAAAAACTTACAGATAATAAAGAATTAAATGCCAAGGTTTTAGTTATGACTCCTACAAGAGAATTAGCAACTCAAGTGGCAGAATCTTTTAAAAGTTATAGTTCTGAATCTAGTAATTTTAAGACGGTTGCAATATATGGAGGTACCGACTATCGAAATCAAATTTCTGCATTAAAAAGAAAAGTTGACGTAGTAGTTGGGACCCCAGGCCGAATAATGGATCATATAAGGCAGGGGACTTTTAAAATTAAAGATATAAATTGTCTTGTTTTAGATGAGGCAGATGAAATGTTAAATATGGGTTTTCTTGAAGATATTGAATGGATAATAGATCAACTTCCGGAAAATAAGCAGATGGTATTGTTTTCAGCAACAATGCCTAGTGAGATAAGAAATATAGCAAAAAAATATCTAAATGATCCCGCCGAAATATTAATCAAAAGTGTCAAAAAAGAAACTCAATTAATTTCGCAAAAATTTCTATATGTACAAAGGCATCATAAGTTAGATGCTTTAAAAAGAATACTAGAACTTAATAACGAGGGAGTAATTATTTTTGTTAGGACAAAACTACTTACTACTTCAATAGCTGAAGCTTTAGAGAATTCAGGTCATACTGTGGCAGTACTTAATGGAGATATACCTCAAAATCAAAGAGAAAATACTGTAGATAGATTGAAAAAAGGATTTATTAATATCCTTGTTGCAACTGATGTCGCAGCTAGAGGATTAGATGTTGAGAGGATAAAACTTGTTGTTAATTACGATTTTCCTTTTGACAAGGAAACATATACTCATAGAATTGGAAGAACTGGAAGGGCAGGCAGATCAGGAGAAGCAATTTTATTTGTTAATCAAAGAGAAAAACATTTTCTAAGAAACTTAGAAAACTCAACAAGAACCAAGATTGAAGAAATTAATATACCAAGTAATAAAATAATAAATGAAAAAAGGATGGAGAAACTTATAGATAATGTTAATGAGAGTTCTTTAGCTAAAGATGAAAATGAAGAAAATAAAGCTTTGATTATTGATGTACTAGATAATTTAAAAGAAAAATACTCTATGGATGACTCAAATATTGCAATGGCGGCGATTAATTTAGTAATAGGTAATAAATCATTTTTTGTTAATGACGATGATTCTTGGATTAATAAACAAAATAATACTGATCGAAATAGATCAAATAGAAATAGTAATAATCGTATGAGAAATTCAAATAGAAGAAATAATTATCAAAATGATTCTTTTGAAACCTACAAATTTAACTTTGGTAAATTTGATGGAGTTAGAGTTGCAAATATTATATCCTCAATCTGTAATTCAACTAATATAAATGGTAGATCCATAGGTAAGATACAGATTTTTAATGATTACAGTTTGGTAGATTTACCCAGAGATCTGCATAGAGAAACTAAAAATAAATTAAAAAAAATTAAAGTCAGAAACTAGTGATAGAGAATGAAAGCTAGCAAATATAATTTCTTTATTTTTGTGAATCTGATAATACTATTCAACTCCTTTAATAGTTATTATTTAGCTCAAACGAAACAAAATTCAATCATAAAATTATTTTGTCTTCAGAGTGTCAAAGAGGAGATGATGAAAGCAGAAATGGTATATAGTGAAGAAATTGCGAATGAAACTTGTGATTGTTACTACGAAGAATTTATGCAAACTGCAAGTCATCAAGATGCAAAAACAAAATGTAAATTAGAAACTAAAGAAAATTTAAATCATAATAGAAAAATTTAATTATTATTTTTATGAGGTCTAAGAACAATCAAAATCCAATAATTAGACTTTATTTAAATCTGATTGAGGAAAGAAGGTTACTATTTTTTGCTTTTCTTAGTTCCATAATTAATAAAATATTAGATTTAGCTCCCCCTGTAATAATTGGTCTTGCAGTGGATATCGTTGTTAAGGAACAGAATTCATGGATTGCTGGTTTTGGAATAAAAGAAGTTCCAGCACAATTGATTTTTCTTGCATTTGCTTCAGGAATAGTTTGGTCTGGTGAATCCTCCTTTGAATATTTATATTCGATTTTATGGAGAAATTTGGCTCAGCTATCGCAACATAAATTAAGAATAAAAGCTTATGAGCATATCCAGGAATTAGATATGGATTTTTTTGAAAATGATAATACTGGAAGGCTATTATCTATTTTGAATGATGATATAAATCAACTCGAGAGATTTCTAGACCAAGGGGCTAATCAGATTATTCAGTTATTTATAACTGTCTTAATAATTGGGGGCACTATGATTTTTGTCGCTCCAAAAATCGCTTTATTTGCTTTCTTTCCTATTCCAATTATATTTTTAGGATCAATTAAATTTCAAAGGAAGCTTGCTCCAAAATACAGAGATGTTAGAAATAAAGCTGGACTGTTGGCATCAAGGCTTAATAATAATTTAAGTGGAATTCTAACCATAAAAAGTTTTACTAAAGAAAAATGGGAACTAAATAGATTAAATAAAGAAAGTCTCGATTATCAAAGAAGTAATAAGGCTGCAATAAAATTATCTTCTGCTTTTATCCCTCTTATAAGATTTGCAATTTTATTTGCTTTTATAGCGATTCTATTAATTGGAGGTTTCCAAACTTGGAATAAGACACTTGATGTAGGTACTTATAGTTTTTTAGTGTTTATTACACAAAGACTATTATGGCCTTTAACTACTTTGGGGCATGTTTTAGATGATTTTCAGAGATCTATGGCTTCAATAGATAGAGTAATTGATCTCATAGATACGCCTATAAAAATAAAAGATGGAAAAATAAAAATTGAACCTAAAGATATCAAAGGAGAAATTATTTTTAATAATGTAAATTTTAATTATCCTGGACGAGATTTAACTTTAAAAAACATAAATTTCAAAATTGAAAATAACTCAACATTAGGAATTGTTGGTTTAACAGGTTCTGGGAAAAGTACAATAATAAAACTACTACTTAGAATTTATGATAGTAATAATGGGTCAATAACCTTGGATGGGGTTTCTATTAAAGAAATAAATTTGAGGGATTTAAGAAAGTGTATCTCTTTAGTAAGTCAAGAAACTTATTTATTTCATGGCAGTGTACAAGAAAATATTGCTTATGGCTCAATCAACCCAAGTCTTAAAGATATTATTAAAGCTTCAAAGATTGCGGAAGCTCATAAATTTATTGAACAATTACCAGATGGTTATAAAACTATAGTGGGGGAAAGGGGCCAAAGGCTCTCAGGCGGGCAACGTCAAAGAATTGCCTTGGCGAGAGCTGTTTTAAAGGATGCTCCAATATTAATATTAGATGAAGCTACAGCTTCAGTTGATAATGAAACAGAGGCTTTAATTCAAAAATCGTTATCTAAAATCACAAAAGAAAGAACAACTATAGTAATAGCTCATAGATTAAGCACTATAAAAAATGCGGATAATATTGTAGTTATTGATAAAGGTAAAATAGTTGAAAGCGGAAAACATGAAAAACTATTAGATCAGAACAAAATATATGCTGATTTGTGGAATGTTCAAGTAGGAATCTAGTATGAATTTCTAAACTATATTAAGAAGTTAAATGATTCAATTACGTTACTAAACATACCGTCAACTTTATTCCACCTTTCTTCATTTGTTCCCACAGCGAAAGTGTAAAGTGTTCCTCTATCAATTACGACAGTAGCTAATTCATGTCTTGCCTGTTCATTTAAATTTAATTCATACTCTAAATCATAGAAAATATGATTGGATGCCTCCCTCTTATTGGCATTTATAAGTTTTACCTCTCTACCTGAACCTTCGGGAGCAATGACTTTATCAATTAATGTTTGACCTACTTCACTTGGGCTTCCTAATTGCTCTAATTGAACCTCTTTATTGACATCAGAAATAACTAAACTTAAGGTCTCATTACTATTTATTAAATCATGATAAATAATTTCAGGTCCTCCATCGACTTTTACTCTAGTCCATCCTGTTGGATACAAAAAGGCATATCTACCATCTGGACTTTGATAAGCTTCTAATCCCGCATTTAGTCCGCCACTACAAGCACTCAGTGTTAAGCACAAAAAAACCAAAAATAAATATTTGAAAGGGTTAAATTTAATATTTTTCATTTTGTTTGAAATTACTAACTAAAAACATAATAAGACATTAAAAGCAAACAATTATGGCAATTCGGAATTTTGCGTCTAAATTATCTCTAGAAATAGTTTAATTTTGATTACTTATACCAAACCACTTTCAAAATTAATCGGTCATTTTGAGAAATTCCCAGGGATTGGTCCAAGAACAGCGCAACGATTAGCCCTGTTTATTTTAAAACAACCTGAAAGTACAATAAGAGAATTTTCAAAGGCTCTGTTAGAAGCACATAGTAATGTTGGTCGTTGCAAAAAATGTTTCAATTTGACTTCAGAAGATGAATGCGAAATTTGTAGAAATACTGAAAGAAATCAAAAACTAATCTGTGTAGTAGCAGAAACTAAAGATTTGCTTGCTTTGGAGCGCGCCAGAGAATTTAAAGGTGTTTACCATGTTATTGGTGGTTTAATATCCCCAATGGATTCTGTTGGCCCCGAACTCTTAGAAATAAGAAGCTTGGTAGAAAGAGTTAGTAAGTCTGAAATAGATGAGATCATATTGGCATTGACCCCAAGTGTTGAGGGAGATACAACAAGTCTTTATATTGGAAAATTGTTAGCCCCTTTTACTAAAGTTACGAGGATTGCATATGGGCTCCCAATGGGCAGTGAACTTGAATATGTGGATGAAGTTACACTTGCAAGGGCGTTAGAAGGAAGAACAAAACTAAATTAGACAATGAGAGACAATAATCTAATCAAGAAAGAAAAAATCTTAAGACTTCCCTCTTGGATTAAATTTCCTATTAGTAAAGCTTCAGAATTCGAAAAAATACAAACACTCATCAAAAAATCAAATATTCATACTATTTGTGAAGAAGCAAGATGTCCAAATAGAGCAGAATGTTATGCCTCAGGAACAGCCACTTTCTTACTGGGTGGATCGATATGTTCTCGTTCATGTGCTTTTTGTCAGGTAAATAAAGGTAGACCTAGTTCTATCAATATTGATGAATGTACTCAAGTCGCTGAAGCAGTGAAAGTACTAAATTTGAAATATGTTGTTTTGACATCTGTAGCTAGAGACGATCTCCCTGATCATGGTGCAAATTTATTTATATCTACAATTGATGAGATTAGAAAAATTGATTCAACAATTAAAATTGAAGTTTTAACTCCTGATTTATGGGGTGGAGGCAAAAATCTTGATGAAACAAATAACCTTCAGACTGAGAGATTGAAGATGATTTTAGAAAAAGATCCAATATGCTTTAATCATAATCTTGAAACTGTTGAAAGACTGCAAAAAGAAGTTAGGAGGGGTGCAAATTACAAAAAATCCCTTAGTTTACTAAAAAAGTCAAAGGATATTGCTCCTCATATTCAAACTAAATCAGGCATTATGTTAGGACTTGGGGAAACATTGGATGAAATAAAAAATACAATTTATGATCTTAAAAAAATAGATTGTGATCAAATTACAATTGGCCAATATTTAAGGCCCTCATTCAATCATTTGGCAGTTAAGAAATATTGGGATCCATCAGAGTTTGAATATTTATATCGCTTCTCTAAGGAATTAGGATTCAAAAAAGTATCTTCTGGCCCTTTAGTTAGAAGTAGTTATCACGCGGGTTAACTTTCTTCAATTAAAGAGAGTTTCTTTTCAAGTCTTTTCAATATGGAAATACATTCCCCGTTCATAAGTGTACCTGCACCTCCCCAAACCAATCTTAATAAAAGATCTACTGGGCTAGAACCAACTTCTTTGACAATTTTGAATCCTATTAACTTGAAATATCTTACAAGTTTTTTACTATATCCTTCACTATCAAAAATAGCTAAAAGTCTTACTTTGTTGCTTGATTTTTTTTCAATTGCCCAAGCCATAGTTGTTGCCCATATTAATTCCGAAACAAAAGCAGGAGCTTTACTAAGGATTCTTAATGTATCAAGCTGAATACCTTGTTTATTTAAATAAGTCCAACCTTTCATTTCGGCCCAAATCTTAATGATGTTATCTTTCTGTTCTGCTACAACGATTCTAAAGAAACATAATCCTAGAGTTTCTCTAACTTGAATTTTAATTAATAATCCAATGTTACTTGCTAATTTTTCTAATTCTTCAACCTTCATGATTTTGAAAATTAGTCCTTATGGATTTTATGATTTTCCACTTTTAATCTATCGATCTGTTTTTGTCTTTCTTCAAACCTTTTCCTATCATCATCACTGAATTGATCTATGCAGAAATGACATTGGATACCCTTTCTATATTCTTTTCTTTCTTGATCTTGAATTGAAACCCACTTGGGGAATTCGCTAAAGTTTCTTGTATTTGGGTTTATAGAGTTCTGAAATGTACCTAAAGAAACCTCATAATGATTTCTAGTATCAATGACTATTGTATTTTGATTTTTAATTAACTTATTCCAATCAGCTGAGTCAATATAGGTCCCATTATTTTCTGCAGGGTTTATTTCAGGGACACCCATGGTAACTATTTCTTTTTTGATTTTTATTTTTAATTTTTTGAAGACTTTCTCTTTTGAAAAGTTTACTTTAATATTCAAATTTCTATTACCTGCATATTTATTAAGTAAATTGATAACAAAATCAATTACATTTTTCTCGGCACAAATAGTTCCATTAATACCCTCACTTGCAAAAATTAACAAACCTGAAAGATCATTTTCATTTTCGATTTCTAATAATTTATTTTTTAGATCAAGAATTAAGTTTTCTTGAAATGGGAAGAAAGAGTAAAGAGAAACTATTTTATAATTTTTGCCTTTCATAAAGAAGATAATGTTTTTTCACAAGTTTCAAAATCTTTGTTAAATGATACTCCAACCTCTTTAAGAAGTTTTCTGTCTGATTGAAAAGATGGATTTGAAGTTGTGAGTAACTCATCTCCATAAAAAATTGAATTTGCCCCACATTGAAAACATAAAATTTGGGCTTCTTTTGAAAGCTTTTCTCGCCCTGCACTTAATCTTATTTTACTTTTAGGCATAAGAATTCTTGCTGTAGCTATCATCCTTATCATTTCAATAGAATCAATTTCTTGATTATCTTCTAAACCAGTACCTTCAATAGCTACTAATGAATTTATAGGAACACTTTCAGGGTGTGGATTCATGTTTGAAAGCACTTCCAAAAGAGATGCTCTATCGCCATTAGTTTCACCCAAGCCTATTATCCCTCCACAACAAACATTTATTCCTGCATTCCTTACTCTTTTGATAGTATCTAGTCTGTCTTGATAAGTTCTAGTCGTAATAATATTTTTATAATGCTCAGGACTAGTATCAAGATTGTGGTTATACGCGGTTAAACCTGCATCAGCCAGTCTGGAAGCTTGTTCTTCTGTAAGCATCCCAGCAGTAACGCATGCTTCCATCCCTAAATCTCTTACACCGCTAACCATCTCTAACATTGCATTAAAAGATTTCCCATCTCTAATTTCTCTCCACGCCCAACCCATACAAAACCTATCTGCACCCTCATTTTTTGCTATTTGAGCTCTTGCTAAAACCTCTTCAACTTGAAATTGTGGATGACTTTTGATTTCGCTAGCACTATAAATTGATTGGCTACAGTACGAACAATTTTCCTCACATCCACCAGTTTTTACGCTGAACAATGATGCTAATTGAATGTCGTATTTGTTAAATTTCCTGTGAACGGTTTGTGATTCCCACATTAAATCAATAAGAGGCATATTAAGTATTTCCAATATCTCCTCTTTATTCCAATCGAACCTAATTTCTTTTAATAACTGATTATTCGAATTAGCCATTTTTATTAGGAAATATATTGAGAATCTTCAAAAGATTCATTTGGTAATGATTCTATACCGCCGAAACGTCTATTTCTTGATTGGTAATCAATTATTGCTTTAAGAAATTCATGCTCATTGAACTCTGGCCAAAGTACGTCAGATATATAAATTTCTGAATATGCTAATTGCCATAATAAAAAATTACTTATCCTTTTTTCGCCACTAGTTCTTATTAGTAATTCTGGATCCTTAATCCCTCCAGTTAATAGCTCTGAATTAAATAATTCTTCATTAATTTCACTTGGTTTTATTTCCCCAGCAGAAGATTTTAATGCTAGTTCTTTTGCAACTTTTACTATTTCTTGTCTACCTCCGTAATTAACACAAACATTGAATAAAAATTTATTGTTGTTTTTAGTAAGTGATTCTGAACTAGAGATTATTTCTTTTAAATTTTTTGGGAAAGGAGTTAAATCTCCAATAAATTTTATTTTTGTTGATTCTTCATGTATCTCTTTAATTTCGTTTTTTAAAACTTCGCTAAAAAGATTTATAAGAAAATCAACTTCTTTTGTTGGTCTTGTCCAATTCTCAGTTGAAAAAGCATAAACAGTAATTACTTTACAACCTAAATTTTTTGCAGCTTTGAGAATTTTTTTTAATACACTAACGCCCTGTTTATGTCCAAATGATCGGGGTAAACCTTTTCTAGTCGCCCATCTCCCATTGCCGTCCATAATTATTGCTACATGTTTGGGCAATTTTTGCTTATCTATTTTCATTAATAAGTCACTAATTTTATCGTCTATTACTTTTTCTAAACTCATTAGTTAATCCTTTTTGTTAATAAAAATTTCTGATTTTTCTGACTCTTTTTTATTAATATCACTGATGATATTATCACCCGAATCTGTCTTTTGGGATAAGACATTTTTACTTAAAGATGCTTTATTTGCTCCCATAGAGTTTTGATTCCCAATCAATTTTGCAAGAAGTTCTTGTAACCTGCTGCTGGTTATTGGCCTTTCGAGTTTGCCTTGGTTTGCTAATGATAACGTACCTGTTTCTTCAGAAACAACAATACAAATACATCTGTCAAATCTTTCTGTAATTCCTAATGCTGCTAAATGTCTTGTGCCATATCTACTTATTCCTTGTCTTGAGAGAGGAAGTATTACGCCAGCAGAAATTATTTTATTTCCTTTCACAAGAACTGCTCCATCATGTAAAGGCGTATCTGTAGCAAAAAGATTTATTAAAAGGTCAGTTGATAATTGTGCCTCAATATTGGTACCTGAATATAAAAAATCTTCAGGTCTTAAATCACTCCCCAAATCTACAACGATTAAAGCACCTCTTCTATTTTGAGAGAGTTTACCGGCAGTATCAACTAACTGAGTAATGGTAGTTGAAGTTGCTCTAAATTCCTTTGGTGGATTCCCAAGTAATACAGCTAGCCTCCCAGTGCCTAGTAATTCCATTAATCTTCTTAACTCTCCTTGCCAAAGGATCGCTAATGAGAGAGAGCAAGCGAGGACTACAGCATCAATTAATTTTGATGTTAGTGGTAAGTATGCATATCTTTGAATAAACCATGCGGATGATACTAAAAACAAATATCCTCTTA
>LUMB01000052.1_pt1 | contig 25371 bp, 25 predicted proteins | sample 730021 | NCBI WGS metagenome assembly LUMB01 (sample SAMN03860274, study PRJNA289734) | marine metagenome | biome: seawater column; feature: ocean; material: water; isolation source: Red Sea water column Station 91 - depth 25m | place: Saudi Arabia: Red Sea | collected 2011-10-15 | depth 25 m
ATTATTAAAGACGACATTGTTTATTCACTTAATAATTTGGGTGATCTTACTGCATTAAATATTAATGATGGGAGTTTAGTTTGGCAAACACCTACTCAGAGCAGCGAAATATTCTTAAATGCATTTAGTCTTAAAAATTCGGAAATGATTTTAAATAATGAGACAATATATTTTTCAAATAATAAAAATGAATTATTTTCGATTGACACAAGAACTGGAATAGTAAAATGGAAGCAAACAGTAAACTCCAGTTTAAAACCTACGATTTCTGAAAATTATATTTTTAATATTTCTGAGGAAGGATATTTATTTGTCATTGATACTGAGACTGGAAATATAATTAGGATAACTGATGTTTTCTCAACATTTAAAAAAAGAGAGAAAATTACACCAGTAGGTTTTGTTATTGCTAAAAATAAAATTTATTTGTCTACCGATAATGGACGAATTTTGATTATTAATTTAACTAATTCTGAAACAGAGAAAGTAATTAAATTTAATAATGAAAAAATATCGAGGCCATTTATTAATAATGCTAATATTTTTTTAATTAAAAATAATGGAATTATAAGATCAAATTAATGTTATTAAAATTTTTAGAAAAAATTGGAAGAAAAAAGGTAGTTTTAGATAGGGGGCCGTCTCACCCAAAATTTAATGAAGCCAAACCATGGATGAATAGATATTATTTATTATTTAGGAATAGACCAAAATGGTTCCCATTTAATATATTAATTCATGAAATGTTGGATGATGATCATGGGGATGGAGTTCATAATCATCTATTCCCTTATATTACAATAATTTTGAGAGGTGGTTATTGGGAAACTACTAAAAAAGGTAAGTTTTGGAGAAAACCTGGATATATTGGATTTAGATCAGCCAATGCATATCATAGAGTAGACCTCGAGCCAGGAACAAGGCCAATGACAATTTTTATCTCTGGACCTTTTGGATTAAGAAAAGGACCAAGATCAGAATATGGTATCGATTTTAATTCAAAAAAGAATTAATGCAAAAAAGTTTTGTTAAAGAGTTTAAACTTTACTGCAAAAAAAAAAATTTAGATGTTAATTCGCATCAGATAAAACTCATAAAAACATTAGAAGAATATTATAAATTAAACTACAAATCATTTATCTCAAAAATTTTATCAAAAAAAAATTATAAAAAAGGCTTTTATCTTTATGGAGATGTTGGTGTGGGTAAAACTATGATATTAGATTTTTTTTTCAACTTAGTTGAGGGTAAAAAATTAAAACTTCACTTCAATGAATTTATGCTTAGCTTTCATGATTTTGTACACCAATCCAAAGATAAAAATGATGAAAATAAAATAAGTAAATTTGTTAAAAAATTAAAATCGAAAGCAAAATTAATATATTTTGATGAGTTTCAAGTTACAAATATAGTAGATGCAATGATACTTGGAAAATTATTTGATGAAATATTTAAAGAAGATTTAAAAATTATTGTAACCTCTAATATAAAAATCGAAAATTTGTATAAAGATGGGTTGCAAAGAGATCAATTCAAACCTTTTATAAAAATAATGCAAAAGCAATCATTTGAATATCAATTAAATATAGATGATGATTATAGAAAGTCCAAAGGCAATAAAACTCAAAGATATTACTCACCTTTAAATCAAGAAAACAATTTTAAAATAAACAAATTATTTAGAGTGATGACTAAAGATAAGATTTTAAAAGAAAAGATTTTAAACATTAAAGGAAGAAAATTTATTTTAAAAAATTTTTATGATGGAATTGTTCGATTAACTTTTAAAGAAGTATGTGATAAAAATTTAGGATCAGAAGATTATATTAAAATAGTAAAAAATTGTTTTTTTATAGTTATGGAAAATGTACCAGCATTTAATGATTTAAATTCAAATCAACAACAAAGATTTATTACTTTTTTAGATATCGTGTATGATCAAAATATACCTATGGCCATTACTGCAGAACAAAATATTGATAAACTCACATCATCAAGATTATTGGAAAAACCATTTAAGCGTACCATTAGCCGATTATATGAACTAACATCTAAAAAGTAACAATAGAAGGTAAGGACGATATGCCAGCTCATATAAAGTCAGCTTTAACTAACAATCAAATATCCCTCAGTATAAAAAATAAACAACTTTTGTTAGGAACTTGGCAAGGAATTTACCTTTTTGAACATAGATTAGCTTCTACAAAAAGGCTGATTATTCATCATTTTATTGGAGATTAATTAATTTTTTAAAGTTTGAAATGCTTTGAGAGCTGCATTTCTAGCTTCTTCATGTACAACTATTGGAGAAGGGTAATCAGAACCAATTTTAGTTTTTATAGCTTCCTGATATTTTGTTTCCATCTCCCATGGTTTATGAATAAATTTACTTGGAACTCTCTCAAGTTCAGGTACCCATTTTTTTACATACAAACCTTGTTTATCAAATTTTTCACCCTGCAATATAGGATTAAAAATTCTAAAATAAGGGGCTGCATCTGCACCACAGCCAGCAACCCATTGCCATTGTGCAACATTGTTTGCTTCATTAAAATCTAACAAACAATTTCTAAAATGTTTTTCACCCTCTTTCCAATTAATTCTTAAATGTTTTACAAGAAAAGAACCAACTACCATTCTAATTCTATTATGCATCCAACCTGTTTCATAAAGTTGTCTCATCCCAGCATCAACAATTGGGTATCCAGTCATACCATTTTTCCAAGCTTTCAAATTTTTTGCATTTTTATCCCATGGAAATTTATCAAATTCTTTTCTTAAATTACCTTTTAGCATTTCAGGGAAATAATTAATTAAACTATGTGAAAATTCTCTCCAGCCTAATTCATTTAGATATTTTTTAACACTAATATTTTTTGATTTATATTTATAACATTTGTCCCAAATATTACTTACGTGTATTTGTCCATTTCTTATAAATGGTGAAAGTTTTGATGAACCATTTATAGCTGGATAATCTCTATCAACTCCATATTTTAATATTCTATTTTCAACAAACTCATTTAAATATTTCTCGGATTGTTTTTCTGTTGGGTTCCAATATTTTTCAAATTTTTTATACCAATTTTTCTTTGGTAAAATTTGATCTGGAACATTATTATTTTTGAATAATTTTATTTTGCTCTTAACTTTTTTTACGTTTAATGATTTGCTTGGGATACTATCTAAGTAAATTTGCTCTCCAACTCTCCAAAATGGGCTGTAAACTTTATAAGGGCTTCCATCATCTTTTGTAACATTATTATATTCATTAAGAACATTTCCTTTAAAGCATTTTGAAAGTATTTTGTTTTTTTCAAAAATTTTAATGAGATCATTATCTAACTTTAATTGAGATGGCTCATATATTTTATTCCAGAATATAGAAATTTCTTGTTTATCTTTGATTTTACTAAAAAAAGTTATCTCATCAGAAAATACTAATTCTAATTCAATATTGTATTTTATTAATTCATCTTTAAAATTAATTAAAGATTTACTTACCCACCATTTTTGAGCTTCTCTAACATCATCAAAATTTTTATTGTTATAAATATATAATGCTGTGACAGTATCGTAATTATTTGTTGCATAAGATAATGCAGAATTATTTTTTATTCTAAAATCGTCTCTTATCCAAACAACAGCTTTTTTTGACATATAATTTACTTTCTGCCTTTAGATAGCAATTGTTTATAAAGTTTTACATCTGCATTACCTTCGCATCCAATAACTAAAACGTTAGATTTTTCGTTAAGATTTATTAATTTCTTTGTTTTAGGATTATTACAGAGACTTATAAGACTGATAATTCCTGGTGTAGCACATTCACCACCTATTATTGATCTTTTACTTAGTTTCTTGTCTTTAAGCATTGCAACAGTTTTAGGAACTTTTGAGTCATTTACAGTGACACAACAATCACTAGCTTTTTTTAATATATGCCAAGGTATGAGAGACATTTCATTGCATGACATACCACCCATTATACTTTCTTTTTTTATTTTAATTTTTTTTAAACTTTTGCTTTTTATGCTTTGAAGTACACAATCAGCTCCATCAGGTTCAACTATTATTATTTTAGGAATTCTCTTGAAATATTTTGCAACTCCTGCAACTACACCTGCTGCCATGCCACCAACGCCAGCTTGAAGGAATATATGTGTAATATAATGCGTAGTTTGTTTTGAAATTTCTTTAATCATAATTGAATAACCAGCCATAGTTAACAAAGGAACATAACTATAATTCTTCGTAGATACATCCTGAACAATATTCCAATTATTCTTTTTTGATAATTTTTTACACTCGTTTAATGAATTTTCGTAGTTACCTCTAACTCTAATTACATCGGCTCCAAATTTTTCAATTTCTTTTACTCTCTCTTTACTTACATATTGACTAACAAAAATTTTACATTGTAAGCCCAATCTTTGAGCACCCCAAGCAACTGATCTACCATGATTTCCAGCAGTTGCAGATGATATTATTATATTTTTTTTCTTTTTAGATATTTTTTCTACGGCATATGCTCCACCTAAAGCTTTAAATGATTTTAAATGAAATCTTTTCGACTCATCTTTGTAAAAAATATTATTAAGTTTTAAATTTTTGTTTAGTTTCTCTAATTTTAATAATGGTGTTTTTTTATAGTTCTTCCACTTAGATATAGAATTAAAAGCATCAGTGATTATTTTTGACGAAATAATATTTAAAATATAGTTTCGATTAAAACTATAATTTTTATTCGATAAAAATTTTGTATATTTCCATTTTCTATAACTATCAAAGCTTTTCACTTTAACAGTCTAGAGTATTCTGTCTTTCCCATTTTGTAATTGGTTTGGACTTATCAAATTTTTCATTATCATTAAAATCTTTTAATTCCGAAGTCCTTAACTTGACATAACTTTTAATTACTTCTTTTCCAAATGCTTTATTCATTTCTTTATTATTTTCAATTTTATCAAGAGAATCTTTTAGTTCATTTGGTAATTTAGAAAGGTTTGGATATTTTTTATAATCCTCATACATATTACAAAAAAGAGGTTTGCCAGGATTAATTCTTTTACTTAATCCCTCTATTCCTGCAGCTAATACACTGGCTTGAAGTAAATAAGGATTTGCGGATCCATCCATAAGTCTTAATTCAAATCTTCCTGGATCAGGAACCCTTATCATATGTGTACGGTTATTTCCTGTATATGATATACTGCTCGGAGACCATGTGGCACCAGATTTTGTTGGTGCAGCATTTATTCGTCTGTAACTATTTATTGTTGGATTAAAAAAAGTAGATAAGGATGAAGCATGCCTCATGATGCCTCCTAAAAAGTTATAAGCGATCTTGCTTAGCCCAAGCTTATCATGTTTATCAAGAAAGATATTTTTCTTTCCTTTCCATAAAGAAATATGTGCATGACATCCGTTACCAGTTAAATTTTCAAAAGGTTTTGGCATAAATGTTGCTCTCAAATCATGCTTTTCTGCAATAGTTTTAACCATAAATTTAAAAAAAGTGTGTCTATCAGCAGTTTTTAGACAATCTGAATAATCCCAATTCATTTCAAATTGCCCGTTAGCATCTTCGTGGTCATTTTGATAAGGACCCCATCCCATTTCAATCATACAATCACATATTTCTTTTATAAGCTCATATCTTCTCATTAATGAAGACTGGTCATAACAAGGTTTAGATTGAGTATCTCTGTTATCTGCAATTGCGTTCCCATCAGGAGAAATCAAAAAATACTCACACTCCACACCTGACTTCATGCTGTATCCCAATTCAGATAATTTTTTTATTTGTTTTTTTAACATCACTCTTGGTGAAGCATCGACCGGTTTACCATTCATCCATAAATCTGAAGCCAACCAACCAACTTCTTTATTCCATGGTAGTTGAATTAAACTGTCAGGATCAGGTATTGCAAACATATCAGAATCAGCTGGTGTCATATCTAGCCAAGCTGCAAATCCAGCAAATCCAGCACCATTTACTTGCATATCTTTTATTGCATGAGCAGGAACTAATTTTGATCTTAAGACACCAAATAAATCTACAAAACTTATCAAAAAATATTTAATTTTTTTTTGTTTTGAAATTTTAAATAAATTTTTTGCCATCTAATAACGTAACACAATTATTTAAAAAATGATAAAAAGAAATCTTTGTAATAAATTAAATTTACACCAATAATAATTAATATCGCTATAATTACTCCATACTTTGCTTTTGGCCATGCAAGACGTGCCATTTTGCTAGGAGTTTTATTTTCATTTTGATTATTTTCTTCAGAATTTTGCATTAAAAAAAAAGAGGGCACAGTATTTCATGCGCCCTCTTAAAAGTTTTAACCGTCTGTTATATTGCTTTTCCAGTCGTTAGCACTTGGTTTTTTTCTGACAATTGCGTTCATCTTACCATCTTCCTGTTTAGATGAAATTACATGCCAGCCAACCCAAATAAGAATTGCTATTATAACTAGCACTCCTTCCGAACCAACACCTGGATAGACAGATCCTTGTACCTCAGAGGCACTTAAATGATCTATCCAATTTGATACTGTTGCCATTTACATACCTCCTTTATCTACTGGCCGAGACTACAGCTTTTTCGTCTTCTTTAGCCTCTTCCATAATTGTATAGTCAAGTCCTGCAAGCTCTACTTCTCTAGGTATTCTTAATTTACCCATTCCGTGAAGAACTTTTGCAATTATATATCCAGGAAGCATACCTAGTACAAAAAACATTATTATTGCACCGATAAACATTCCAAGAGGATTAATTGCTGCATAATTAGTTCCATCCCACATAGCTCCAACACTGTATCCAGATGAAGGATAACCATTTAAAACGAAACCACATATTACAAGACCAACAAATCCAGCATAACCATGAACAGCTACCGCTCCAACCGCATCGTCGATTTTATATTTTTTCTCGACCCAGTAATGCATTTTGTAAGCTATAACTACTCCGATCATACCGATTATCATTGATTGTATTGGATGATATAAATCATTACCTGCAGATGCACATATTATTCCCGCAAGTCCTGATGAATAAGTCCAGAAAGGATCTCCCTTCGAGACCACATACCCTGCTAACAACCCTCCAGATAACGACATTAAAAAGTTCATCGTTATTCCACTAAGTGTGGTGGGAGTTAGGTAGATGTTCGTTGCAGTAAAGAAAGTTACACCTTCCATACCATATTCAGGTCCAAGATCATAAATCGGAACATTACATGCAGCGTAAAAGCCCCAAAAACCTGTATAGATTAAGAATAATCCAACAGTCACTAACCAAGGATTTCTTGGTCCAATGTTTCTTGGTTCTCCGCTAGATGAAAATTTTCCAATTCTTGGTCCTAAAACAATTAGAACACCTAAGGCAAAACCTCCAGCAATTGCGTGAATTACTCCGGAAGCATAAGCATCGTGATATCCTAATATTTTTAACATCCATCCATCAAAATGCCATCCCCATGAAGCATCTATTGTCCAGAAAACAGATCCAATTGCAATTGCAAGTATTCCAAATGCAAAAGTAGTTATCCTTTCAATAACCGCTCCAGATACAATTGAAGCTGCAGTCCATGAAAATAATAAAAAGGCTGCCCAGAAGACACCCATTATATGATCATTAAGATTTACGGCCATCAATGCATTTGTAGGATTAGCAAGATCATTTCCACCAAATCCACCTCCAAGAACTAGACCAGTACTTTCGGTCATAATCGAAGGAGCTAATCCGGGTCCTGTTGGAAATGCCCAGTATATCCACCAACCAAAGAAAAACCAAGATGCCCCAACTTCATACATACAGAATCCCACGTGGATCAAAAACATAAGAACCACAGTTACCCAATAGTAAAATTCTGTAAATAAGGTTGTGAGAGCACCTAATTGATCAGTCATATTTCTCTCTCCTATTAATAGTTAATAGACTCTATGAAATTTTTTTTACGCTGACAATTTTATTTTATTTATAAAAAGTAGAAGTTAATAATTATTTTATCAACTTGAAATTGAAATTAGAATTTTAAATATGCTTTTTTAAGGTCAACCAGAGGATGATTCGGGGACATTTGAAACTTTACCAATAATTCTCTAGCTATCATATCTCTATCCTGTTGATTATTAGGTAATTTTATTTTACTTGGTATCGTTACCCAACCATTAGCATTTCTATCAAAAACAGCAGGTCTATTTTCTTCATATCCCATATGAACATCTTCTAACCAATTAAGATCATCCCAACCCATAGCTTCTATATATTTTTTTAAAAATGGAGTGAGTCGACTATAGTCAGGCAAAAGATTAACGTCATATCGATAGCCAATTGTTTGGCCAATCATTTTTTCTCTAGCAGTCTCTTTTTTCTTGCCTAATTGACCTTTGATCTCTTTTGATTTGATTTTTTTCTTACCTTTTTTCTTTGGCATATTTGTTATTAGATTTTATGGAAATCTTTAACTCCTACTGTATGATTTGTTCCTGCAAGAGGTACTTTAGCTAAAGCAGAAGCCTCCATTGTTAATGCAGCCATATCTTCTGGTTCTAGCGAGTGAATATTTGTTTTTCCACATGCTCTAGCCAACAATTGAGCCTCCAATGTCATCGCATGCAAGTAATTATACACTCTTAATGCTGCGTCATCAGGATTTAATCTTTTTCTTAATTTTGGATCTTGAGTAGCTACTCCTACTGGACATCTACCGGTATGACAGTGATAGCAATGACCTGCGGGAACACCCATTTCTTTTTCAAAGTTAGATTCTGGTATTTCCTTATTACAATTTAAAGCCACCATTGCGCCTGTTCCGATTGCAATTGCGTCTGCACCAAGTGCTAAAGCTTTAGCCATATCTGCTCCATCTCTAACACCACCTGCATAAATTAAAGTTACTTTTCCAGTTTTACCTACATCATCCAAAGCTCTTCTTGCTTCTCTAATTCCAGCAATTCCAGGGATACCTGTGTTTGCAGCTGCAATGTGTGGTCCAGCACCTGTTGAACCTTCCATTCCATCAAGATAAATTGAATCTGGATCACATTTTGCTGCCATCCTTACATCATCATACACTTTAGCTGCTCCAAGTTTTAATTGAATTGGCACTTTGTTTTTTGTTAATTCTCTAAGCTCTTGAACTTTTAAAGCTAAATCATCTGGACCCAGCCAATCAGGATGTCTTGCTGGAGATCTTTGATCAATACCTGCAGGTAGTGATCTCATTTCTGCAACTTGGTCAGTAACTTTTTGACCCATCAAATGACCACCCATTCCAACTTTTTGTCCTTGTCCAATAAATACCTCAATTCCATCAGCTAGTTGTGCATGGTGTGGGTTAAAACCGTATCTTGATTGTATGCATTGATAAAACCATTTTTCTGAATATCTTCTCTCATCTGGTATCATTCCACCTTCACCAGAACATGTTGCGCTACCAGCCATTGTAGCACCTCTAGCTAATGCGGTTTTTGCTTCATAAGATAAAGCTCCAAAACTCATTCCCGTAATGTAAACTGGAATATCAAGTTCAATTGGATTTTCACATCTTGGACCAATAATAGTTTTGGTCTCACATTTTTCTCTGTAACCTTCAATAACAAATCTTGTTAATGTACCTGGCAAGAAAACTAGATCATCAAAAGTAGGTATCTTTTTCATCAAAGCCATTCCTCTCATTCTGTATCTTCCTAATTCCGCTTTGATATGAATGTCGTCCATAACTTCTGGAGTAAAAATAGCGTTGTGTCCCAACAAACTTTTGTTTCTTGAAGCTATTCCATTACCATTAGAATGTCCGTTTGACTTTCCATTACCATTTTTTTTCTTTGCCATTTAAATTGCTCCTTTTTTTTCTGTAGGTTCAAGAGCATCGTAATTCCAAAGTTTTTTTCCTGCTACAACTTTAGTCATCTTAGAAACATCGAAGTTTTCTCCGATCTCCGCAACCTTTAATTTTCTTTTAAGCCAGTCTTGATCTGAATCAGTTAATTCAGCTTCGACAGCATCACTACCAAATGATCCAATTTTTCCACCTACAAAAATTGTCCCATCATACATAGAATCTCCTAAATTTATTCCAACATCTCCAAGAATAATAATTCGCCCTCTCTGCATCATAAAACCTGTAAAAGCACCAGCATCTCCGCCAATAATTATTGTTCCACCTTTTTGATCAATTCCTGTTCTGGCACCTACGCTTCCTTTGCATATCAGATCTCCACCTCTAATTGCCGCACCAAAACAAGAACCTGCATTTTTTTCAATTACTACTTTTCCTGCCATCATATTTTCTGCACATGACCATCCCACTCTTCCATTAATTCTAACAATAGGACCATCCATTGATCCACACCCAAAGTACCCCAAACTACCTTCAAATATTAAATTTAATTTATTGAGAATTCCAACTCCCAAGCTATGTTTTCCCTGTGGGTTCTTTATTACAATAGTTCCGTATCCATCTTTCATTAATTCATCAATTTTTTTATTTGCTTCACGACAATCCATGTTCTTAACGTCAATTTCAGTTCTTTTGTTAAAATCTACATCATATGTCCCAAAGTAATAAAAATTCTCAGCCTCATCTGGATTAAAAAATTTTTGTTGTGTTTTTCCAGTTAAGACTTCTGTATGAAGTCCCATTGATTGAGCTTTACTTTTTTTTTCTGATGTTTTTAAATTTGCCATACTTTAACTTCTCCATCAAAAGGATCATAAGTTTCGATTTCTTGTGGTAATATTGATCTTATTGCAATTTCCTCTGAACCCATTGCAACTAAATCATCTGACTCATACAATACTAGTGGTTTTGCAGCCATTGTATCTTTCGCCATTCCTAAGCTATCTTTTGTAGCAACAAAATAAGTAAATACCCCATCTAAACCGACGAGAGATTCTTTCATTCCCTCTTCTAATGAAGCTCCATTTCTCATTTTTTCTGCAAGATATACAGCGATTAATTCCGAGTCACATTCCGACATAAATCTCATGCCCTTATTTTCCAATACTCTTCTATTATTCCAATAGTTTGTTAATTGTCCATTATGAACGACTGACACATCGCTAAAAGGATAACCCCAAAATGGGTGAGCAGATTTAATATCCACTCCCGACTCTGTTGCCATTCTAGCATGACCAATTGCATGTGTGCCGACAACTTTATCCAAATTATATCTGTTACAAACAACTTCAGCGTTTCCTAGATCTTTAATTACTTCTAAAGATTTTCCCATAGATAATATTTCTACACCTTCAACACTTTCTATTTTTTGAGAAAATTCCATTAAATCTTTGTCATACTGAATTTCATATCGTAATGAATAAGGAAGAATTCTATCTTCTTTTATTACCTTAGCGCCTAGCTCAGAAAGATAAGAATCAACAATTTTCTTTCTTTCATCATAAACTGACACATCTTCTTTTACTGAAGAGCTTCCCTCTGCAACATTTTCACCAACCTTAAATCGCATGATGAAATTTTCTCCATCAGTTTTTCCATACAAAGCATATCCAGTTGAGTCCTCACCTCTATGCTTTAATGCTTGAAGCATTCCTTGGAGTTCAAAACCTACATTTGATGTATTTCCTCTATGAATTAATCCTGCTATTCCGCACATATAATTTCCTTATTAAATTATGGTAAACAATCTAGATAAGTATCAAGATCCCATTGTGTTGTTGCACCTAAGAATTTTTCCCACTCATCTCGTTTGTACCAATTAAACACTTTATACATTTCATCTGGCATTGATGATTTTATAACTTCATCCTCTGCCAATCTATCTAAAGCCTCACCTAAACTTAGTGGAAGTTTTTTAACATCTTTACCAGCTTTTTGAGCTTCATATATATTTCTAGACTCTGGTTTAGCTGGTTTCATTTTTTTAGATATTCCCTCATCACAAGCTTTAAGTAATGCTGCACCTAATAAATATGGATTATGCATAGAGTCAACTGATCTGTACTCAAATCTACCCGGAGCAGATACTCTTAGACCACAAGTTCTATTTTGATAACCCCAGTCAGCATATACTGGTGCCCAAAAACCTTGATCCCATAATCTTCTATATGAGTTCACTGTCGAAGAACCAATTGCTGTTAAAGCTGGATATCTTTAGTATCAGGCATGAAAGTATTCGTTCCGCCGGATACATAACTAAACACTTCTTCTACACCAGGAAGTTTTTTGTTACCCAATTTGTTCACAGATACTTTCCCACCTTTCCACAAAGACATATTGGTGTGACATCCACTAGCTGAAACTCCCATAAATGGTTTGGTCATAAAGCAAGCTATAAGATTATGTTCTCTTGCTACCTGAGCACAAATTTGTCGATAGGTAGATAATCTGTCTGCGTTTCTTAAAACATTATCAAATGTCCAGTTAAGTTCTAATTGGCCAGGTGCATCTTCATGGTCACCTTGGATCATATCAAGACCCATCGCTTTTGCGTATTCAATAACTTTCATAAAGACTGGTCTTAATGACTCAAATTGGTCTATATGATAACAGAATGGTTTTGAGAAACCTTGTCCAGTTGGCGTTCCGTCAGGATTTTTTGTTAACCACATCATTTCAGGCTCTGTTCCAACTCTTAACTCTAATCCATGTTTCTTTTTGAATTCATTCATGAAAATTCTAAGGTTACCTCTGCAGTCACTTGTTAAATGACCACCTGGATTTTTTCTTTCTTCTCTGTTTCTAAAACACGTAACAAAAACTCTTCCAACTCTTTTATCCCAAGGTAATTGAACAAAAGTTTCTGGATCAGGTATTCCTACCAATTCCATAGCTTCTGGACCGTAACCAATATAATTATTATGACGATCTAAAAATAAGTTTGCAGTTGCTCCATAAACTAATTGAAAACCTTTTTCTGCAGTTCTTTCCCAGTGGTCTGCTGGTATTCCTTTTCCAACAACTCTCCCAGTTACTGAAATAAATTGATAATAGATATAAGTAATTCCTAATTCGTTTATTTTTTCTCTAACTTTTTTGACGAGTTTAGCTCTACCTGGTTGGTTTACGTGTTTTTCAAGATCCGTCATTCTTCCCCCTTTGAATTTTCAGATCAAAAAGGTAACTGAAAAAAAAACGTTTGTCTACTTAGATAAATTAACTCCAAGGAAACGGGCTGTTCGATGTCGGATGAAGTTTTCCTTTTTCATATCTATCGAACCTGAACGGTTTTAATAATTCACTTTCTTGACCTAAAATTTCTTGTGCAACAAGGTGTCCAACACCTATCATTTTATAACCATGATTTGCATCTGCAATCATGTAAACATTTTCAAAAAATCTATCAAATATTGGGAATGAATCTGGAGTTAAACATCCCAATCCTCCTGATGGTCCCTTTCTATACAAATGAGATTTACCAACAAAACGTTTTTGAATATGTGCTAGTGCTGAAGTCCACATGTCAGAAAATTTATCGGTAGTTTGATATTCTGGAGAGTCTACTCCATATGGATCAACATTAACTTCATCAAAATGTTTTTGAACAATATAAGGTGATGTTCCACCTTGAACTCCCAAACCTTCAATATCAGGTTTATAATAAATTCCCCATAAGTCTTCTGTAATTATTTTACCATCTTTATCCGAATAAAGTGGAGCATCTGTATCAACATGAATTACTGGAGGTGGTTTACCTTCATTAGTTTTTAGATAATCTGCATCTACACCTAATACGCCTTCTTGTAAAAACCAGTACTTCCACATTTCAACTTCATGCATTTTTCCATTTTTAGCATCTTTTATGTTTGTTGTTTTTGGTAACTCCAACATATTCCAAAAATCTCTTACCCATGGTCCAGCTCCAATAACTACCTGATCACAATCAATTGTTCCTTTGTCTGTAACTACACCAGTAATTGCATTGCTGTTACTTCCTCTTTTAAAACCTGTAACTTTTACTCCTTTATGAACGTTTACACCGTTTGAATTTGCTTTTTTCTCTAATGCTTTAATTGAATCTTTATTAAATGCGTATCCACCTTTCTTTTCATGTAAGACTGATGTAATTCCTTTTGCTTGCCAATCACTAAAAATTCCTTGCATATATTTCATGCAATCTTTTTCACCTTCTATAAATTCTGACTCATATCCAATAGCTTTTTGTTGTTCGTAAATACTTGCAACATCTTTATGCATTACTTCTGGAGAAATTTGCATATAACCGACAGCATTATATTTAAATGCCTCTGGATCACTTTCCCAAACGCTAACTGAATGAGCCATTAATTCTCTCATTGCTGGTTGAAAATAATTATTTCTAACAACTCCACATGCAATTCCACTTGCACCTGCAGCAGTGTCTTTTTTTTCTAGGACAACTACATCGTTTGGATTTTTATATTTTTCGGAAAGTTTCCAAGCAGTACTTAACCCGTGAATTCCTCCACCAATTATTACAACTTTTGCTTTTGTCGGTAACGACATGAACGAACTTTAATTTTTTAGCAAAGGAAAGAATATAATAATTTTTATATATAATTTATATAAATTCTAAATATTTATTAGATTTTTAATTAAAAAATCAAATTTTTGAGAGTTTTCAAATATTCGTTAAATTCATTAACAAAATTCTGTGTGGGTAAAACGTACTTTTTTCTATGGTCATTTCCGGTTTTTTCGAGGTAAAAAAATTCTTTATCACAAGCTTCCTTGATCATAAGTGCAGATTTGGGTCTTGAGGTTTTAAAGAGTCTAGTCTTAAGTTCTTCGACAGATAAGTTTTCATTTAACTTATAAGAATTCATCACAATCAACATCATATGATAATGTGAAGGAGATTTTCTGAAAAAGTAATTACTGGATGTATGGGATAGTTTCATTTGATCTTCCCAAAATTCAAGTAAATCCTTTGATGATTTTGACATTATGATTTTACACGAGTTTTTTGAGGATCGTAATGTGGAAAACCAACAACTTTGGCAGGTATTCTTTTTTGATGTCCGTCAATTTTACCAACCTCAACATTCATACCTATTTCTGAATGACCCACATCAATTCTACACAAAGCAATATTTTTATTTAAAGTAGGAGACAAACATCCACTTGTGACTACCCCAACTTGAGATCTTCCAATATGAACGCAATCGCCGTGATTAGCTTTTTCTTTGCCCACAAGTTCTAATCCAACTAATTTCTTTTGTGGATTTTCTTTTCTCTTTATTAATGCTTCTTTACCGATGAAATCTGCTGTTTTTGTTTTTAAAGGAACCGTAAATCCAACACCAGCTTCAAACGGGTCAACTTGTCCGTCAAATTCATTACCAAACAATATTAGACCAGCTTCAATTCTTAATAAATCTAATGCTCCAAAACCAGCAGGTATTAATCCTTCATCTTTTCCAGCTTCCATGAGCACATCCCAAACCGCTGGTGCATCTGAAGGATGACACCATATTTCATATCCTAACTCGCCTGTATATCCAGTTCTAGAAACCATTAATGGAATTCCACTAAGTTCTTTTACTCTACAGATTGTAAACCTAAACCATTGTAATTCTGAAATAGAAGGTTGTGTTGGTGGAGTAAAAATAAACTTTTCTAAAATTTTTCTACTGTTTGGTCCTTGTAGAGAAATATTATTTATTTGATCAGTAGAGTTTTTAACTAAAACATTAAATTTTTTCTTTTTTGCTTGTTCTTTTAACCATTCACCTGCGTATTCATCACCACATACCCATCTAAATCCATGATCACTCATTTTTAACAATGTTCCATCATCAAACATAGAACCATTTTCATAACACATCGAAGAATAAACAATTTGTCCAACTGACAATTTTTTAACATTTCTAGTTAAAGTATAGTCCATTAATTCTTCTGCATCCGGACCTAATATTTCAAATTTTCTTAAAGAAGATAAATCAATTAAAACTGCTTTTTCTCTACACGCTGTATATTCATTTATTACTCCGTGTTTAGTGTAATCATTGGGCAGCCAATATCCTCTAGCATCAACAAAGTTTCTTGTTAACTTAGAAGTTCTTTCATGAAATCCTGTATTTTTTGTTAGTTTTAATTCTGAGTCTGGTTTCATTCTAAATGCAAAAGATTTTGTAAATTCTCTTTTTTTTTCGTAAGTTCTAACAAAAATATCTGTAGGGTTCCATGAATTACATGGATCTATATCACTTGGACAGGCTGATGTTCCGCAGGTTAAATCTTTTAAAGCTCTTAATATTACATAATCTCCAGGTCTAGCAAATGACTCATCAGAAAGTACGGTATTTAAGCCTCCTGCTGAAGTATTAAAAAATAAATTTATAGCGTGCCATCCTTTTTGTCTATTAACCCCAAAATTTTCCATAGCACCACTTAAGTTATCTGAGCAATTTGGATGCCCAAAATAACCAGCATCTTCGTAATACTTCGATGTACAAGCAAGATTAAAAGTGTCATGTCTACCAACAGTATCTCTTATTACTTCTACTAAAGGCTCATGGTCTGTATCATAAAATTTTGAATACAATCCTGGTCCTGGAAATGTATTTCCCATAAAGGTCCTGGTTGTTTGCCAATCTAAACCTTTTTCAATACCTTTACCTAATTTAGCTGTATCAAAAGCAACAAAATCTGAACATTGTCTACCAGTTGGACAAATTATTTGAATATAATCTCCTTCTTTAACTTCAAAAGAAATCGCTGATTGTTTTGCAATATTTTTTTCGTCTAGAGGATCAAAAATTGGATCTGGAATTATTCTATGTTCTTTATAGTCAACAATATTATTTCTTTTAATAAATAAAGTTAATTCTGTAGGAGGATTTTGTTCATGAACCAACATATCATTACCAGGTGCAGAAAAAATGCAATAACATTTATCTTTTGAACTTATTTTAATTTTTTCTCCTGGTGGAGTGTCTTTATCAAAAAGGATTGAAGATTTAGATTTTGCAATTTTAAGATTTCTTTTTTCTAATTGGCGCAAAGCAATTTTCGAACTTTCTTCATTTCTATTTAAAATTTTAATTATATCATTTTCTGATTTAGATGATTTTAAATTTAAAATTGATGGATCTGAATTTCCATCAGAATTAAAAACAACTATTTCGCAAATTTGATTTCCTTCATTATTTATAATTTCAATTTCATCATCTGGAAAAATCTGAACTCCTGTAAGTCCACCACCATTAATTACGTATCTTTCAACCCCAGGTGGCAAAACATTTAAACCAGGTTCATTTATTCTTAAATTTTCTTCTAACATTTTAAATCAATGATTACTTATGTTTAAGAATAAATCAGTACTGATTAATTGTATATATAAATTTTAGTACCAACTTTTGTTGACTGTGAGATTAAATTTAAGGATACTTACTTACTTAATATATTAAGAGAGGAGAAATAAATGAAGAAAATACTATCTTTACTCTCAGCTATAGTAATTACTGTAGTAAGCTTTGCAGGAATATCTAACGCTGACAGTAAAAAACCCATAGTGATCCCAACTCATAACTGGTCAAGTCAAATTGTTATGGCCTATGTTATTGGTGGAATCTTTGAAAGCATGGGTAACAATGTTAAATATGTAAATGCTGACTCTCAAGCGGTTTACGAGTCAATTAGAATTGGTGATGTAACTCTATCTCATGAGGTATGGGAATCTGCTTTCGGTAAGTCATTTACAACAGCTTTAGACAAAGGTGGTTTGTTAGACTGGGGTGATCATGAAGCAAGAACTCTTGAGGATATGGGATATCCAAACTGGGTTGTTGAAAAAGGTCTATGTCCAGGTCTACCAGATTGGACAGCTCTAAAAAATCCAGACTGTGCAAAAAACTTTACAACACCTGACTCTCCAGATGGAAAAGGAAGAATGTTGGAAGGACCACAAACTTGGCATGGTGACTTAATCCCTCAAAGGATTGATGCACTAGGCTTAGGTGATTTATGGTGGGTTAAGTTTGCTGGAGGTGCTGATGCACTTTGGGCAGAGTTAGCAGCTGCTGAAAAAGAAGGAAGAGGAACTATAATTTTCAACTGGACACCAAACTTTACTGATGGTGCTGGTTTTACATTTATCGACTTCCCTCCATACACAGCTGGTTGCAGACCAGCAGATGGTGGTGACGGAAAATGTGGTTCTCCGGATGGTTATTTGAAAAAAGCAGTACACGAAGATTTTCCAAAAACTCATCCAGATGCAGCAGCAGCGTTTAAAAAATTGTCATTCTCAACAAGTCAAATTGGTGCAATGGCAGCTTTAGTAGACGTTGACAAAATGACTCACGAAGATGCAGCTAAAAAATGGTTAGCTGATAACGAGTCAACTTGGAAAGCTTTCCTTAAATAAGGATAAAAGTTAAAAAATTAAGATCTCCCCCAATTCTGTTGGGGGGGATTTTTTTTTATAAAGATTTGTGTAAAATACAGTTATGAGAAAATATCTTTTTTACATTTTTTTAAGTTTATTAATAAGTTCATCAGTTTTCGCTCGAAGCACCGGATGTAAAGAAGGTAACTGTGAAAATGGATATGGAAAATGGGTTTATACAGATAAAACTACTTATGAAGGTGAGTGGGTAGGAACAAAAAAAAATGGTCAAGGTGTAGAAACATGGCCAAACGGATATATCTATAAAGGTGAGTTTAAAAATAGCGTTTGGAGTGGAGTTGGAACTTTAACTTTCCCAGATGGGTCTACTTATGAAGGAGAGTGGGCTAATGGTTTTATGAATGGCAAAGGAACATTTACTTGGGCTAATGGCGACCAAAAAGTAGGAATTTGGAAAAACGGTAAATTACAAGATTAATGTCGAACGAAACTTCATTTAATAAATTAAAAGGATTACCCGAGAACCTAAAACAATTTATAGGACTAATAGTTTTAACAATAGTCATAATTTCTTCTTTTGCTATTTTAAATAATATATTTAGCGAGGGTGATGAATTAGTTAGGAAAATGAAATTGGAAGAAGAGAGAATTGCAAAAGAGAGAAAACTAAGTGCATTAATTTCAAAACTTCCCTCGGGTATATTAGTAACTTTTGATGGTACTGATCATTATAAATTATCAGATGAATTGTATGAGGGAGTGTGTAATGCCACAAAGCTTATCCCCCAAAGAGCAATAATGGGTGCAAATTTCTTAAATTTTAGAGCACATGAAATTTATACTATTAACGGTAATAAGATTGATGAAACATTTGTTGAATGGGATGCTGAAAAAAAGAAATGTTTTGCAGGTTTTACAGTTAGTGGAAATAACGTAGGAGTAGACGAAACAATTAAAGTAAGCGGTGAAGCCTTAAGTTTTTTAAGTACTGGAATTGATACAAGGGTTTATTTTATTAAAAATTTTTAATGGAAATAAGCTTCAATTATATTGATTTTAATTTAATTAATTTTCGTATACTTTTATAAGAATTATGTCTGAAGCAGTAATCAAATGCGAAGCAGTTTATAAAATTTTTGGTGAAAACGCCAAAAAGATGCTTCAAGATTCAAATGGTAATGTTGATGCTAAAACATTTCAAGAAAATGGTTGTATAGTAGGTGTTAACAATGCCTCTTTTGAAGTGGCAAAAGGAGAGATGCTTGTTGTAATGGGCTTATCTGGATCTGGTAAGTCAACTTTACTAAGGTGTATATCAAGATTAACAGATGCAACAGGTGGAAAAATTTTCATTGAAGGTCAAGATTTATTAAATTTAAATAATAAAGAGTTAATTGAGCTTAGAAGAAACAAAATGGGAATGGTTTTCCAAAGCTTTGCTCTTCTTCCACACAAAACCGTTGTAGAAAATATAGCTTTTCCTCTTCAAATCAAAGGTATCAAAACTGAGGAGAGCATTAATAAAGCAATGGAGATGGTTAAATTAGTTGGACTTGATGGAAGAGAAAATTATTTTCCAAGAGAACTTTCAGGTGGACAACAACAAAGAGTGGGTATTGCAAGATCTCTAGCAGTTGAACCTGATATATGGTTTTTAGATGAACCTTTTTCTGCTTTAGATCCTTTAATTAGAAAAGAAATGCAAGATGAATTTTTAAGACTTCAAGAAAAATTACAAAAAACAATTATGTTTATTACTCATGATTTTGATGAAGCATTAAAACTTGCTGATCGAATTGCAATTATGAAAGATGGTATAATTGAACAACTAGATACACCTGCAAATATAGTTCTAAACCCAGCCACGGAATATGTAAGAAAATTTACTGAAGAAGTGCCTAGAGAAAAAGTTTTATTAATCGAAGATGTAATGGATGAATCTATATCTAATAATTTAGGTGATGTTAAAGTTTCAAAAGATGAAATCATAGAAAATGTTGCAGAAAAAATATTAACGCAAGAAAAATCTGTAGCTGTTATAGATGAAAATAACAAAACCGTTGGGTCAATCAACCCGACAAAAATAATAAATACTGTCTTTGGCGGAAGAAAGAACGGAAAATAAATTATGGAATTTTTAAAAAAATATCCAAAAATATTTCAGTGGTTATTTCTATTAATTGTTTTCTTTGCTCTTTGTTTTGCTATTGATGTTCCAGAAACATATAAATTCATTAGAGGCCAAGCTGAATTCGTAAAAGACCCTAATCAAAGTAGTTATATATTTTTAGGCAAAGAAGTAAGATATTATGCCTTTGATGTTTTCTGGCGTCTTCCTCCATTACTTGGATGGTTACCAATATGGATAAATGACTCCTTGTTTTTCTTAATGAATGAGTGGATGCCAATGGAGTTTTGGAATGAGGACACTCAAGAATTTAAAACCAGACCAATAGTTTTGCAAATTAGCAGAAATTTAACAGCTTTTGTGACCTTTTTAATAGAATTAATTAGAGAAATTCTATTAGGTGGACTTGAAACAATTGTTGCCTTTACAAGTTGGGATTGGATCGATGCGAACCCTTGGGCAGAGTTACCAGGTCTACCTTGGACAATAGTTGCAGCTGGCTTTGCAATACTTGCTTATAAATTAAGTGGTATTGGACTCGCTTTATTTGCTGGTTTAACAATGGTTTATATTTCTATATTTGGACAATGGAAACCATCGATGCAAACACTCTCTTTTATTTTAGTTGCTGCGCCTCTATCTTTTATATTTGGGTTAAGTTTAGGTATTGCAGCTTATAAAAGTAAACGTGTAGAAAAAGCTCTATATCCAATTTTATTAGTTATGCAAACAATGCCACAATATGCAGTATTAGTTCCTGCACTTGTTCTTTTTGGAGTCGGTGACCACGCTGCAGTAATTATAACTATGGTTGTTGCTGTTCCACCCATGATATTACTTACTTTACTAGGATTGAGAGCTATTCCTCCAGAAGTAATTGAAGCTGGAAGAATGAGTGGTTGTAATAATTGGCAACTAATGTCTAAAGTGCTAATTCCAACGGCCAGACGAGATATTTTAATTGGCGTAAACCAGGTTATCATGGTGTGCTTTTCTATGGCTGTTATTTCAGCCTTCATTGGAGCGAAAGGTCTAGGTTTTAATTTATTGTTAGCACTAAATCAGCTTAATATCGGATTAGCATTAGAAGCTGGTCTTTGTATTAGTCTAATTGCAATTTTATTAGATAAAATGTCATTAGCATGGGCAAACAAGCAAGTCGATTATTTTGGCAATTTGAATTTTTTTCAAAGAAATAAAAATTTATTATTTTTTAGTATTACGGTCATAATTGGAATTTTACTCGCTTACTTTGGATCTGTTTATTTTAAAGGTGGTTACAATTATTTATTTGAAGTTCCACACAATAAAGGAATATCAACTGCTGATTTTTGGAATAAAGGTGTCGATTGGATTTTTGATACCTTCTTTGTTTATATAAAAGCATTTAATACATGGTTAATTCAAGAAGTGTTACAACCAATGAGGGCTTTGTATTTAAGGATGCCAGCTGTTGCTACATTAGTTCTAGTTGTTGGTGCAGGCTATTTAATTGGTGGAATTAGATCTGCATTAGTAGTTTGTGGTTTGACATTATTCATAGCTCTAAGCCCTTGGTGGGATAGAGCCTTAGTAACGGCTTACATGGCAACATTTGGGGTAATTGTCTCTTGTATAATTGGTTTTACGGTTGGCACATTATGTTTTCAAAATAAACATTCTGCAAAATTTATGTTAGGGGTATGTGATATATTTCAAACATTTCCATCATTTGTTTATCTTATTCCTGTTATGATGCTTTTTGGAATAACTGACACTTCTGTTCTTATTGCTGTCATTGTTTATGCAACTATACCAGCAACAAGATACACAATTGAAGGGCTTAGAAGTGTTCCAGCAGGTTTACATGATGCAGCGACGATGTCTGGTGTAAATAAATTTCAAAGATTAACAAAAATTGAATTTCCTTTAGCATTCCCTCATATGATGCTTGGTATAAATCAAACAATAGTGTTTGCATTATTTATGGTGATTATAGGAGCATTTATCGGCACTGAAGATTTAGGGCAATATATTTTAAAAGCTTTATCAGATAAAAATGGTGCTGGTATTGGATTAACTTTGGGTATTTGTGTAGCTTTTATAGGTTTAATTTTTGATAATTTGATAAGAACTTGGGTAGAAAAAAGAAAAAAACATCTAGGAATTGCTTAATCTTAAATGAAAAAAATTTTAATAATAGGCGGTGGCGCAATGGGATCTGCTTTTACTTTTCCATGTATAGATAATAAAAATGAAGTAACTATCACAGAGCCTTACAATAAAACTTTTATTAAAAATTTGTCTTCAAAAAAGAAATATCATTCTAGTTTAAAAATAAATTTACCAAATAAACTAAAATACAAAAAATATTCAACTGATATATTAAAAAATAAATATGATTTGGTAGTTGTTGCGTTAAGTTTATCAGGAATAAATTTTATTAGTGAAGAATTTAAAAAATCAAATATTAAAAGTCCAATTCTTATTCTTACCAAAGGTTTGAAGTATGAGAAAAAAAAACAGAAAATTTTTACTATTTCAGAGGATATAAAGAAAACTAATAAAAATATAAACGTTTCAGTTTTAAAAGGACCTTGCTTAGCAAAAGAACTTTCAAATAAAAAACAAACAAGTGTAATTGTTGCTAATAAAAATATCAAAACCGCAAAAAAAATTTGTAATATGATAACTACAAAATACTATTTAACCGAAACTTCGAAAGATGTTATTGGAGTTGAGATCTGTTCTTCAATTAAAAATATTTATTCAATGATTATTGGGGCTGGAGATAGTTTAAATATGTCTTCAAGTTTATTCAAAAAATCTATAAATGAGATGATATATATTACTAAATATTTTAAAGGAAAAATTGAGACTGCTCTTGGATTGGCTGGAGTTGGAGATTTATACGTCAGTGCTGCTGGAGGTAGAAATAGTAAAATGGGAAGTTACTTAGGGCAAGGCTATACATTCAAAAATGCTAAAAGAAAATTTATGCCTAATGAAACCGTGGAGGGAGAGCAACTTGCAAGAGAAATTGCTCCATTTGTAATAAAAAAAATTCAACAAAAAAAAATCCCTTTGATGACAAAATTAATTAAATCTATAATTAATAACAAAAAATTAATATTAAATTAAAAATGGCAAGTATTAAAATAGATAAAGTAAACAAGTTTTTTGGTAGCACACATGTGATCAAAGATGTTTCTCTTGATATAAAAAGTGAGTCTTTCACAGTTCTAGTAGGCCCAAGTGGATGTGGTAAATCAACAATCTTAAGAATGATTGCTGGTTTAGAGGAAATTAATTCAGGTACAATATCTATTGATGATAAAGTTGTAAATGATCTACCACCTAAAGAAAGAAATATTGCAATGGTATTTCAATCTTATGCTCTTTATCCTCATATGACTGTATTTGATAATATGGCTTTTGGTTTAAAAATTGAAAAAAAATCAAAAGAAGAGATAGAGCAAAGAGTGATGGAGGCTGCTAAAATCTTACAGATAGAAGAGTATCTTGAGAGAAAACCCAAACAATTATCTGGAGGACAACGTCAAAGAGTAGCTATTGGTAGAGCCATTACAAGAAAACCAAAAGTTTTCTTATTCGATGAACCATTATCTAATCTAGATGCAGCATTAAGAGTACAAATGAGAGTAGAATTGGCAAAATTACATGATCAACTTAATGCAACAATGATTTACGTAACTCATGATCAAACTGAAGCCATGACACTTGCAAATGATATTGTTGTATTGGATCAAGGTATAGTTTCACAAAAGGGATCACCCATGAACTTATATAATAACCCAGATAATCTGTTTGTTGGTGGTTTTATCGGATCTCCAAAAATGAATTTTATAGATAGTAAAATTTTAAGTAAAAGTTCAAAGAGTTCTGAAGTAGATATAATGGGGACTGGAAAGTTAAATGTACCAAAAATTTCTGATAATACTCAAGAAGGGGATAGTATAAAAATTGGAATAAGACCAGAGCATTTGATATTAAATGCAAAAACAGATTCATTATGGGAAAGTAAAGTCTTCGTTGTAGAAAAATTAGGGTCAGGAACATATTTATATTTAGAGAAAGAGGGAGATCCTCTTGTTGTACAAACTGATGGAGACACAAATATTAAAGTAGGTGACACTGTTAAAATAGGTTTTGATCCATTTCGTTGCCATTTATTTGATAATAAAGGTATTTCTTTTAAAAATTCTTGAATCAATCTCAGGTAGTATTGTTTAAATTACATACTTGTTATTCTTCTTTTAAATGTTCATTATGTGTTAATTTTTAAATAACTTTAGAAAACACGAAAAAAGAGGGGAATATATGTTTAAAAATATATTAATAACAATCTCTGCAATAGCTTTTGTTTTTAATTCAATTGCATTTGCAGATATCAAATTCTGGACGACAGAAACTCAACCAGCAAGGATGGCTAAACAAGAAGAGATGGCAAAAGCTTTTGAAGCTAAAACTGGAATTGGAGTTGAAGTTATCCCGATTGATGAAAAAGATTTAGGAACAAGAGCTACTGCAGCAGCTGCAGCAGGAGATCTTCCTGATGTAATTTATCATACATTGCAATATGTATTGCCATGGGCAGAAGCGGGAATTTTAGACGTTGATGCAAATAATGATATCGTTAACTCACTTGGAAAGAAAACTTTTGCTCCAGGTGCTTTAAAGATGGCTAAAAAAGGTGGCAAAATTGCAGCCGTGCCAGTAGATGGCTGGACGCAAATGGTTGTATACAGAAAAGATTTATTTAAAGCTGCTGGTTTAGAACCACCGACGACTTATGCAAACATCGAGAAAGCAATAGATGCTTTATCTAGTAATGATATGTTTGGATTTGTTGCGGCAACTAAAACTGACGAAAACTTTATGAGTCAAGTTTTAGAACATGTCATGCTTGCAAACGGTGTAAATATTGTAAAAAA
>LUMB01000084.1_pt1 | contig 23475 bp, 25 predicted proteins | sample 730021 | NCBI WGS metagenome assembly LUMB01 (sample SAMN03860274, study PRJNA289734) | marine metagenome | biome: seawater column; feature: ocean; material: water; isolation source: Red Sea water column Station 91 - depth 25m | place: Saudi Arabia: Red Sea | collected 2011-10-15 | depth 25 m
AACAAATACAGAGAAATTTCAAGCTGTTCTTCATGTGGATCTTTCCAAGCCAGACGAATGAAAGCTAGATATAAAAATAAAGATAATAATATCGAATTTGTAGGTACTCTTAATGGTAGTGGTTTAGCAGTAGGTAGAACCCTTATTGCCATTCTTGAAAACTATCAATTAGAGGACGGCTCAATTACAATTCCAGAAGTCTTGAAACCCTATATGGGAAATATTGATAAGATTTCGAACAATTAGGAGTTGTCATTAAAAATTAGATAGTATAAATAATCTTAAACTTTAGAGGATCATATGGACAGTGGAATTGGACAATTTATACCGTTAATTTTAATATTTGTTATTTTTTATTTCTTTTTAATTAGACCGCAACAAAAGAAAGTTAAAGAACATAAGGCAATGGTTGAAAATTTAAAAAGAGGGGACAAAGTTGTAACTTCAGGTGGAATTGTTGGTACTGTTGAAAGAATAATTGATAATGACAAAGTTGAAGTACAAATCGCCGAAAATATTAATGTTGAGGTAGTTAGAGCTACTGGAATTCAAGGTTTAATAAATACTGCAGAGCCAAAAAAATAACATTAATTTAAATGTTATACTTTTCAAAATTAAGAATATTTAGTGTAATTATATTTACCTTAATTTTATCTTATTTTTCCCTCTCAAACTTTTTTAAGATTGATGATAATTTTTTTTCAAAAAATATAAAACTTGGATTAGATCTACAAGGTGGTTCATACTTACTACTCGAAATCGATAATAAGCCTGTAATTACTCAAAAACTCCAAAACAAAGTTATGGAGCTAAAAAATTTTTTTAAGGATAAAAATATTATTACAAGAAATTATACCGTAGATGATAATTCAATTATTTTTGATACTACCTCAGACAAATCTGATGAATTAAACAATATTTTAGATGATGATGAAAGTGAAATTAATCCTTACTATCAACAGTATAAGTCACATGAATTTGATTTTGTAAAAAATCAAGACTCTTTTAAATTAACCCTTTCTAAATACGGACTTGTTCTATTAAAGAATGCTTCTTTAGATCAAGCAATTGAAATTGTAAGAAGAAGAGTTGATGAGGTTGGAACCAATGAACCAAATATTTTAAAAAGAGGGAATGATAGAATTTTAGTAGAATTGCCAGGTTTAGATGATCCTGGCAGAATAAAATCTTTATTAGGAAAAACTGCTAATTTGACTTTTCAATTTATTACTCAAAATACCGAGGAGTCTTTTGGAACTGAAAAATTAGAATTTGAAGATGGTTCTGAGAACGCAATTGTTAGTAAGCGTATTATCTTAAGTGGTGACAACTTAGTAGATGCAAAACCATCTATGAACTCTCAAACCAATGAAACAGTTGTATCTTTTACTTTGGATAGAGTAGGTGCAAAAAAATTTGGAAAAGCTACTAGTACAGGAGTTGGAAAAAGACTAGCAATTATACTTGATGGTAAAATTATTAGTGCTCCATCAGTGAGAGAAACTATAATTGGTGGATCAGGTCAAATATCTGGAGATTTTACATTTCAATCAGCAACAGATTTAGCTTTATTATTAAGATCTGGAGCTTTACCCGCACCTCTTAACATTATTGAGGAGAGAACAGTAGGACCCGATCTTGGACAAGATTCAATTGATGCTGGGATAATGTCATTAATAATTGGTTTTATATTAGTAGTACTATTCATGATTTATAAATATAGAGTTTTTGGTGTAATTGCGAATTTAGCATTAATTTCAAATTTATTTTTACTTGTTGGTGTATTAACGATATTCGAAGCTACTCTAACATTGCCTGGAATAGCAGGAATAATCTTAAATCTGAGCGAAATCCAATTATTGCTTTCGATTCTGGTTATACAAAATCAAGAACTACAATTTTAGATGCAAATATTACTACATTAATAGCAGCTGTAATATTATTTTTCATGGGATCTGGTCCAATCAAAGGATTTTCAATAACATTAGGTGTTGGAATTCTAACTACGCTATTCTCTGTATACTTCATAGCAAGACTATTTACTGCATTTTATGTGATTAAAAATAAGGAAAAGGAGAGTTTAATATAATGAGAGAAATATCCTTTAATAAGTTTTACAAATCATTCAATATTCTCTCAATTGTTCTTATTGTTACATCGCTAATTCTATTGGCGTTTAAAGGGTTAAATTATGGTGTTGATTTTAAAGGAGGTACATTAATTGAATTAAGAACTGATTTAAATTCTGCAAATATTAAAAAAATTAGAGACAGTTTTAATCAATTAAATCTTGGAGATGTGTCTGTTAAAAACTTTGGAAATGACACTGACTTTATTATTAAATTTGAAAAACAAAATTCAAATGATCCAAAATTTATAGATAATATTAAAACTAAACTTTCAGGCTCAATTGGAACGGTAGACTTTAGAAGAGTTGAAAATGTTGGTCCAAAAGTAAGTGCTGAACTTTTGCAATCAGGTATTATAGCTATTGCTTTATCTTTAGCAGCTATGCTTTTATATATTTGGATAAGATTTGAGTGGCAATTTAGTTTGGGTGCAATCGTTGCACTTTTTCATGATGTAATAATTACACTTGGAGTTTTCTCCCTTTTTTCATTAGAAATAAATTTATCAATTGTAGCAGCAGTGCTTACCATAGTTGGATACTCAATGAATGATACGGTTGTAATATTTGATAGGGTTAGAGAAAATTTGAGAAAATTTTCTGATATTAAAATTTTTGAATTAACAAATATTTCAATTAACCAAACACTATCTAGAACAATTATTACATCTGCTACTACTCTTTTAGCACTTTTATCAATTTTTATTTTTGGAGGTGAAATTCTTAAAGGATTTTCATTGGCAATGATCTTGGGTGTTATATTTGGAACTTATTCTTCAATTTATATTGCAAACCCAATTTTAGTTATCTTAAAAGTATCGCAACGAACTATAGTAAAAGAAGATAAAGATTAATATAAATTTTGAGCAGCTACCATTGAAAGCAGCATTGGCAATGAGAGAAGGGTGTTTGTTCTAGAAAATAACATTGCAGTTTTTGCAGATTTTGCTTTTAGCTCAGGTTCACATTCAACTATACCTAAAGCTCTCTTCTGATTAGGCCAAATGACAAACCATACATTAAATGCCATAATCAATCCTAACCACATACCAATACCTATTGCAGTATTTTTTCCTCCACCTGAACCAATACCTAAAGTCATAGCTTGGTGAACATATCCATTTAAATATGCAAGAATTAAACCTGAAACTACTGTAACTAAAGCTGCCCATCTAAACCAGAATAAGGCAGATGGAGCTATTACTTTTCCAATAGCAGGTTTTTGTTCATCTGGTATTTTTGGCATATTAGGTATTTGAACGAAATTGAAATACCATAATAATCCAATCCACATAGTTGCTACAATCACATGAATATATCTGAATACCCAGCTCCAGAATAAAACATCAATATCAAATCCTCCATTCGCAAAGTACAAACCTAAAAAAAGAATTACAGATATTCCTAAAGATAAATGAACTGTTTTTGATAATGATTGTAGAATCGAAGTCATTGAAATTAATTATACAATGTTTTTTTTACAATATTAAGCAGTTTTTTTAAATTTTGTATTTAAAAGAGGTTTTAGGAATTTTCCTGTGTAACTACCGTCAACTTTTGCCACATCTTCGGGTTTCCCCTCAGCAATAATATTTCCTCCCTTAACACCTCCCTCTGGACCCATATCAATAATATAATCAGCAGTTTTAATTACATCTAGATTATGTTCAATTACTACTACACTATTTCCTGTAGCAACAAATGTATGTAGAATTTCTAATAGTTTCTTAATATCATGTTGATGTAAACCAGTTGTAGGTTCATCCAAAATATACATCGTTCTTCCAGTAGATCTCTTTGATAGTTCTTTTGCTAATTTAATTCTTTGTGCTTCCCCACCTGATAGAGTAGTTGCTTGTTGTCCAATTTTTATATACCCAAGTCCAACTTTCTTAAGTGTTAGAAGTTTTGTTTTAATATTTGATATATTCTCAAAATACTCACAACCTTCATCAACTGTCATATTCAACACATCAGCAATACTCTTATCTTTAAATTTAATCTCTAAGGTTTCTCTATTATATCTTGTTCCCTTACAATCATCACAAGTAATATATACGTCAGGTAAAAAATGCATCTCATATGTGATTACTCCATCACCTTCACAAGCCTCACACCTTCCACCTTTAACGTTAAAAGAGAAACGACCTGGTTTGTAACCACGACTTTTAGACTCTGGTAAGTTTGTGAACCAGTCTCTTATTGGCCCAAATGCACCAGTATATGTTGCAGGATTTGACCTTGGTGTTCGTCCAATTGGAGATTGATCAATATCGATAACTTTATCAATTAACTCAATACCTTTAAAACCTCTAAAAGGTTGAGGAATTTTTCTAGACTTATTATTATTTAGTGTAAGGTTTAAAGCGTTGTAAAGAGTTTGAAGAACTAAAGTTGATTTACCACTTCCTGACACCCCTGTAACACAAGTAAAACTACCTAATGGAATTTTAAGATTAACATTATTTAAGTTATTACCACTTGCACCATTGATTTCTAAAAATCTTCCATTTTTTGCAAGTCTTCTATTTTTTGGAATTGGTATAAAGCTTTTATTTGATAAATATCTTCCAGTAATGCTATCATTATTTTTCAAAATTTCTTCATAACAACCTTGTGCAACTACTTGACCACCTTTATTCCCAGCTTCTGGCCCAAGATCAATTATATGGTCTGCGTTTTCCATTGTTTCAGTATCGTGTTCAACAACAATCACAGTGTTACCAAGATCTCTTAATCTTTTTAAAGCATCAATTAATTTAACATTGTCTTTTTGGTGCAATCCAATTGATGGTTCATCTAAAACATATAAAACCCCTGTAAGTCCTGAACCAATTTGAGATGCTAGTCTAATTCTTTGAGCTTCACCACCTGATAGAGTTCCAGACTCTCTTGAAAGTGTTAAATAATCAAGACCAACGTTTAATAAAAAATCTAACCTTTCATTTATTTCTTTTAATATGTGCTGTGCAATTTTTAATTGTCTTTTATCTAGATTGTTATTTAAAGATCTAAACCATTCTTTTGCATCGTAAATTGATTTTTCTGTTACTTCGCTAATGTTAAGTTCGTTAATTTTGACACATAAAGCCTCATCTTTTAACCTTTGACCGTTGCATCTTTCACATTTTGTATCAGATTGATATTGAGCTATTTCCTCTCTTTTCCAATCACTATCAGTCTCTAAATATCTTCTCTCTAAATTATTAACAACACCTTCAAAAGTTTTCTTGTGAGAATATTTTTCATAACCATCATCATAAGTAAATTTTATCTCTTCATCATCAGATCCAAAAAGTATTACATCTTTTATTTTTTTTGAAAGTTTTGACCATTTTTCATCAAGTGAAAATCCATAATGTTTTGCTAAAGATGCTAAAGTTTGCGCGTAATACATAGATGAAGATTTTGACCAAGGTTCAATTGCTCCATCTGCGATACTTTTTTTTTCATTAGGAACCACTAATTTTGGATCTACATTAAGTTTTACACCAATACCTTCACACTCTTCACAAGCACCGTAGGGACTATTAAATGAAAAAAGTCTAGGCTCAATTTCTTCAATGGTAAATCCACTTTCTGGACAAGCGAATTTTGTAGAAAAAATTAGTTTTTCTACTTTTCGGTATTTTTTTGGTAATGTTTCGTTTTCATATTCAACAAACAATAAACCATTTGCTAAATTAACTGCAGTTTCTACACTTTCAGCTAATCGATTTCCAAGTGATGAATTAATAACAATTCTATCTACTAGTATAGATATATCATGTTTAACTTTTTTATTTAATTCTGGTACATTATCAATTTCATAAAGCTGATCGTCTATTTTAATTTTTCTAAAACCTCTTTTTTTATAATTTAAAATATCTTTTTTATACTCACCCTTACGACCTCTAACGACTGGAGCATATAAGAAGATTGTAGATTTTTTTGGCAGTTCTTTAATTTTATCAACAATTTGGCTTATAGTTTGAGATGTAATTGGTTTACCAGTAAATGGTGAATAGGGCACGCCAGCTCTTGCATAAAGTACTCTCATATAATCATAAATCTCAGTTACAGTTGCAACGGTTGATCGTGGATTTTTTGATGTATTTTTTTGTTCAATTGAAATGGCTGGACTTAATCCTTCTATCAAGTCGACATTTGGTTTTTTCATTTTATCTAAAAATTGTCTTGCATATGCAGATAAACTTTCTACATACCTTCTTTGACCTTCGGCATATATAGTATCGAATGCTAGAGATGATTTTCCAGAACCAGACAGACCAGTAATAACAACAAATTTATCTTTTGGAATCTCTAGCGAGATGTTCTTTAAATTGTGCTCTTTTGCACCCTTAATAACTATCTTTTTAAGCATAATTTTTGTTGCTTTAGATTAATAAAATTAATATTCAACTTAATAAGTGATATAAATAAACATATCAGATATAAAATATTATGGCAGGTAGTTTAAATAAAGTACTTTTAATCGGTCGATTAGGCGCAGATCCAGAAGTGAAACAAATGGTAAATGGCAAAAGTGTTGCAAGATTAAGCCTTGCAACTAGTCAATCCTGGAAAGATAAAAACACAGGAGAAAAAAAAGAGAAAACAGAATGGCATAGAGTGGTTGTATTTAACGAGGGACTAGTTAATGTCGTTCAGCAGTATCTCAAAAAAGGCGCACAAGTATACGTTGAAGGACAACTTTCAACAAGAAAATGGAAAGATGAACAGTCTGGTCAAGATAAGTATTCGACAGAAATTTTAATACAAGGTTATAATTCTTCTTTGACAATGTTAGGTGGTGGAAATCAAAATTCAATTCCTTCTCAAGATAATAAACAAAATTTTGATGACAATAGCATTGCTCAAAATGATATGGACGATGATATTCCATTCTAGTTTTTATGCAAAAAAACGAGGCACCTAAAGATTTAAATATCAAACCAATTTCAATGTATGATGAAATGAGTTCGTCATACTTGTCTTACGCAATGAGCGTTATAATAAGTAGAGCTCTACCTGATGTAAGAGATGGTTTAAAACCAGTACATAGAAGAATTTTGTATGCAATGCATAAGGGAGGTTTTGATTGGTCAAAACAATTTAGAAAATCTGCAAGAATAGTCGGAGATGTAATTGGTAAATATCATCCACATGGTGATCAAGCCGTATATGACGCTTTAGTTAGAATGGTTCAAGATTTTTCAATGAGCCTTCCATTAATTGATGGTCAAGGAAATTTTGGTTCAATTGATGGTGATCCACCAGCTGCTATGAGATATACAGAAACAAGATTAGCAAAAATAGCTCAATTTTTATTAGACGATATTGAAAAAGATACAGTTTCATTCAAAAGTAATTATGATGAAACAGAACAAGAACCAGATGTCCTTCCCGCACAGTATCCAAATTTATTAGTTAATGGAGCAGGAGGAATTGCTGTCGGTATGGCAACAAGTATACCTCCTCATAATTTAGGTGAAGTTGTAGATGCTACTTTAGCTTTAATCAAAAATAAGGACATAAAATTAGGTGAATTGATGAAACATGTCCCTGGTCCAGATTTTCCAACTGGTGGTATTATTATTGGCAAAGATATTATTAAACAAGGTTATAAATCTGGCCGAGGTTCTTTTAAAATCAGAGGCGATATTAAGATTGAGCAAGCTAAAGGGGGTAGAGAAAGATTAGTAATAACCTCCATACCTTATCAAGTAAACAAATCTGTTTTAAATGAGAGAATAGCTGAATTAGTAAGAGAAAAAAAAATTGAAGGAATTAGAGATATAAGAGATGAGTCTAATAGAGAAGGTATTAGAGTTGCAATTGATTTAAGATCAAGTGTTGAACCTGAAACAATTAAAAGACAATTATATAAATATACATCCATTGAAAGTTCATTTGGTTTCAATACTTTAGCTATTGTAGATAACAAACCAAAGACTTGTAATTTAAAAGATTTTTTAGAAAATTTTTTAAAATTTAGAGAAGATGTAGTAATAAAAAAAACGAAATATGATTTAAAAAAAGCAGAAGATCGTGTTCATATTTTAATCGGATTATCGGTCAGTGTTGAAAATATAGATAAAGTAATAAAAATTATAAGACAATCCAAAAATCCTGAAGAGGCTAAGAATTCTCTATTAAAAACAAAGTGGAAGATAAACAAGTCAGCAAAATTGATTAAATTAGTTGATAATAAAAATTATAAAGGAACTTATAGTTTATCTAATGAGCAAGTTGTATCTATTCTTGAGTTAAGATTACAGAAACTTACCGCTTTAGGAATAAACGAAATTGAAGTAGAAATAAAAAAATTAGCTGAATTAATAACTCAATATAAAAAAATTATTAATTCTAAAGCAGAGTTACTAAAAGTTATTAGTGCTGACTTGCAACAAATCAAAGATAAATTTTCTGAACCAAGAAGAACACAAATAATTGATGCTGTATTAAATTATGATATTGAAGAAACTATTCAAAAAGAGGCTGTAATCATAACAATTACGTTACAAGGATATATTAAACGTGGTGCATTAAGTAATGTAAAACAACAAAAAAGAGGTGGAAAAGGAAAAACAGGTATTAAAACTAGAGATGAAGACTCAGTAGTTCAAACCTTGTCAGTCAATACACATACCTCTGTTCTTTTTTTCTCTACAGAGGGATTGGCATACAAAATTAAAGCTTGGAAGATACCTGAAGGATCTGCATCATCAAAAGGTAAATCTTTATTCAACATTCTACCACTTAAAAATCACCAATCTATTAGCTCAATTATGCCTTTTCCTGATGAAAATGTTGATACAAAAGGAATGCATATTATTTTTGCAACAGCCAAAGGAAAAATTAGAAAAAATAATTTAGAGGATTTTAGTTCTATTAATCAATCAGGTAAAATTGCTATGAAATTAGATAGTGATGACAAAATTATTGGTGTAAAAATTTGTAAAGATGATCAAGACATTATTTTAAGTACAAAGTTTGGAAAATGCATCAGATTTGAATCTAAAAAATTGAGAGTATTTAAAGGTAGATCGTCTAAAGGCATTAAAGGTATAAATTTATCTGACAAAGATGCAATCGTATCATTATCTATAATTAATCATGATCAAAAAATTCCAAAAAAATCCTCAAAAGATGGATCATCAGAGGTAAAGGCTAAAGAAAAATTTATACTCTCAATTACAGAGAATGGTTATGGAAAAAGAACTTCCCATTATGATTTTCGAGTAACTAATAGAGGTGGAAAAGGTATAATTGGTATTGTCAACTCATCAAGAAATGGAAATGTATCATCATCTTTCCCAGTTTTTGAGGGTGATCAAATATTAATATCAACTGACAAAGGTAGAGTTATCAGAACTACTGTTAAAGAGATAAGAGTAGCAGGAAGAAACACTCAAGGAGTTAGAATTATTAAACTTTCTGGAGATGAAAAAGTAGTTTCGGCTATTAAATTAGATGATAATTTAATTTAATGAAAAATATTGCAATATATCCTGGTACTTTTGATCCTATAACCTTTGGTCATATAGATGTAATTAAAAAAGCTTTAAAATTTGTAGACAAAGTGGTTGTAGCAATTTCAGATGGAAACCAAAAAAATTTTTTATTTCCAATCGATGAGAGAGTAGATATCGTTAAGAAAGCTTTGTTCTCTGATCTTAAATTTACCAAAAAAAATATCGATGTTATTACATTTAATTCACTAACAACAGATTTGTGCAAAAAATATAAATCAAATATTATTCTAAGAGGTCTTAGAGCTGTTTCAGATTTTGAATATGAGTTTCAATTAGCTGGAATGAATAGAAAACTTTACAATAAAATAGAAACAATATTTTTAATGTCTGATGTTGAGAATCAAATTATTTCCTCAAGATTTGTAAAAGAAATCGCTCAACATAATGGAGATTTAAAAAAATTTACAACTAAAAGTACAATCAAATCTTTAAAGGAGAGATATGCTTAAATATATAAATATATTATTTTTTATTTTATTAACTTTAACTTCAAAACTAAATGCAAAGGAGAATATAATGATTTTAAAATTAAAAGATGGAGATGTTAAAATAGAAATGTTTCCAGATGTTGCCCCTAATCATGTAAAAAGAATTACTGAGTTAGCTAACAGTGGTAAATATGATAATGTAGTATTTCATAGAGTTATTGATGGCTTTATGGCTCAAACAGGAGATGTAAAATTTGGAAATTCCTCATCATCCGATTTTAATCTGCAAAGAGCAGGAATGGGCGGATCTGACTTACCTGATTTAAAACAAGAATTTAATGATTTGCCCCATGAACGTGGCACTGTATCTATGGCAAGATCTTCTGATCCAAACAGCGCTAATAGTCAATTTTTTATTTGTTTTGAGTCAGCCTCTTATTTAGATAGAAACTATACAGTCTTTGGTAAAGTTATTGAAGGAATGGAGTTTGTAGATAAAATTAAAAAAGGTGATGGTCCTAATGGATCAGTTTCTGAACCAGATAAAATAATTAGTTTTAAGTCTGAATAAAAATGAATGGCATTAAAAAAATTTAATTTTAATGTTAATCATACTGAAAACCATTCACGAGTAGGAGTTATTGAAACCCATAGAGGTGATATTAATACACCTGCTTTTATGCCTGTTGGTACACAGGCGACTGTAAAAGGCGCATTCATAAAAGATGTAGTTCAAACTGGAAGCGAAATAATATTGGGAAACACCTATCACCTAATGTTAAGACCAGGTGTTGATAGAATTTCAAGTGTTGGAGGTTTGCATGAATTTATGAATTGCAACCTTCCTATATTAACTGACTCTGGTGGATTTCAAGTAATGTCATTATCAAAATTTAATAAAATCGACAGAGAGAAGGGTGCTATTTTTCAATCTCATATTGATGGTAATAAGTTTATTTTAAGTCCTGAGGAGAGTATTAGAGTTCAAAAGGGCCTCAACTCAGACATAGTAATGGTAATGGATGAATGTCCAAAAAAAACTGATGATTTTGAGAAAATTAAAAAATCAATGGATTTATCTATGTATTGGGCAAAAAGATCAAAAAATGCATTTGGCGACAATCCTCACAAAGGTTTATTTGGAATAGTTCAAGGCGGTCTGTTTAATGACTTAAGATTAAAATCACTAGAGCAACTTATAGATATTGATTTTGATGGTTATGCGATGGGTGGTTTGGCGGTTGGAGAAACCCAGAATGAAATGTTTGATGTATTGGATGGAGTTAAAGATTATTTACCAAAAGATAAACCTAGATATCTTATGGGCGTTGGTACTCCCTCAGACATTATTGGCGCAGTTAAAAGAGGTATTGATATGTTTGATTGTGTATTACCAACACGATCTGGCAGAACTGGTTTGGCATTCACATGGAATGGAAGAGTACAAATAAGAAATGCAAAATATCAAAACGATAATTCGCCTCTAGATTTAAATGTTTCTAAATTTGACTTAAATAAATACTCAAAAAATTATTTGAATCACTTATTTAATACTAATGAAATGTTAGCATCTATGCTGTTAACTTTAAATAATATTAACTTTTATCAGGAGTTGATGAGTGAGATTAGAAAAAATATTAAAAATGGAACTTTTGAAGAATTTCACGATAAGTATATTAACATTCTGTAAAAATTATCCATTGATAAATGGATAAAAATCAATATAAGGACCCCCGTTGGGCCGTTAGCTCAGTTGGTAGAGCAATTCCCTTTTAAGGAATGGGTCGATGGTTCGAGTCCATCACGGCTCACCAATTTTAAGAAATTGGTGGATATTCTAAAGTTACCTCATTTATCCAAGAGGTGATGTTATTTATTCTATTGGTTGAGGAAGGATGCGTACTCATGAATTCCGGTGGTTCCTTACCTTTATTAGCTTCTCGCATTCTCTCCCAAATTTTTACTGTCTCTCTTATGTCATAGCCAGATAATGACGCAAATATTAAACCTAAATAATCAGCTTCACTCTCTTGTTTTCTATTAAAAGGATTCATAATTCCAATTTGAGATAACAAACCAACTGTATCCATCCCAGTTGTTCTATTTACATTAGATACAGCACCTTTAGTTGCAATATCTAAAATTTTTGTGCCCACATTTAATAACGTTCCTCTACTTGCTCTTTCAACTGAGTGTTTTGCTACAGCATGAGCTATTTCATGACCCATTACAGCAGCTAATCCATTATCATTTTTTGTAATATCAAGCATACCTGTATAAACTTATTTTATTTAAAGTTGTAATATCTTTGCTAAGCTTTTCTTTTTCTTTCACTTTTTCGTATAATTGTTCTGCTTGAGCATTAAGTATTGCCTCAGGTATAAGTCTTAACTGTTTTCTTTCTGTTATTGGAACACTTGTGCAGGCGTGAAGACCAAAAGATGCACATCCACACCCCATTAAATATATGAAATTTCTTCTATTCACTTTTACTCACAATTATATTACATGTAACTAATAAACAACTATATGATTTTAAATAACAAGATTTTAGTTTTCTTATTTGTTCTTGCAGTTTCATTTGTAATTTACTCAAGTTATAATTAAAATATGGCAAAATTTAAAAGAAAAAGCATATCTTTATTTGCTAAATTAAGAAATTATTTTATCACAGGAATAGTCGTATTAATTCCAATTGGTATTACTCTCTATTTAACAAAATTTTTTATCTCTGTTTCATCTAAATTAATACCTTATGAGCTAAACCCAAATACATATTTGCCATTTGCTATCCCAGGTCTTGAAATAGTTCTTGCAATTATTTTTATAACCTTAGTTGGAAGTTTATCTTTATCATTTATAGGAAAAAAAATTTTACAATTCGTAAACGATTTATTTAAAAGAATTCCTATTCTTCGAACTATTTATTCAGCAATAGGACAGATGACAGAGTCGTTAGCTCCTAAAAAGGGAGATAGAAAAAGTGTGGTTTTAATTGAGTATCCTAGAAAAGGAAGCTGGGCAGTTGGATTTGCAACTAAAGACAATGAAGGAGAAATTTCAAAAAAAACAAACAAAAAACTTGTTAATGTATTTGTTCCAACAACGCCAAATCCAACCAGTGGATTTTTACTAATGTTTCCAAAAGAAGAGGTTTTATATTTAGATATGAGTTTTGAGGAGGCGTCTAAGTTTATTGTGTCTGCAGGTACCTCAAACCCTCAAGCTAAATAATATCATTTAAGATTGAAGCACGATCATAAAGTTTAAGTAATTTATAATACTCACCAATCTGTTTATCTTTTAGCTCAATTTTTTTAACCTCTTTTTCTGCTAATATAAAAAGATCTTTATGTAAAATAGGATCTGCCAGCTTAAATTTTTTTAAACCACTTTGTTTAAATCCTAATACATCTCCATAACCTCTTAAAACCATATCTTGTTCTGAAATTTCAAAACCATCATTTGAGCTTTTTAAAATATTTATTCTTTTTTTTGCATTTTCACTTAAATTTGACTTAAACATTAAAATACATGTACTTTGTTTGTCACCTCTTCCAACTCTGCCTCTGAGTTGATGCAATTGTGATAACCCATATTTATTTGCATTTTCAATGATGATTACATTTGCATTTGGGAAATCAATTCCTACTTCAATAACAGTTGTTGACACCAACACATCAATTTTTTTATTTAAAAAATCATCAAGAACTTTATTTTTTTCATCTTTTTCCATTGATCCATGAATTAGGCCAATTTTGTTTTTAAAATATTTTTCTAAAAATTTACTCTTTTCAACAGCAGACTGATGATCAAGTTTCTGTGATTTTTCAATAAGTGGGCAAACCCAAAATATCTGATTACCAGAGGAAATTTCTTTTTTACAAAATTTTATAATTTCATCTACTTTTGTTTCTAATTTACTATAAGTGGTTATTGCTTTTCTATTTTTTGGTTTTTCTTTAATTAAAGTAACATCCATATCTCCATAGATTGTCATTATCATAGTACGAGGTATTGGGGTTGCAGACATGACAAGTACATCGCAATTATTGCCACCTTTGTCGGACAATTCTTTTCTTTGTCTTACACCAAATTTATGTTGTTCATCGATAATAATTAAACCAAGATTTTTATAATCTACCTTTTTTTGAAAAAGGGCATGTGTGCCAATGATCAATTTTATTTTATTTTGTTTTATATTTTCTAATGTGCTTTTTTTTTGTTTATATTCAGTTTTTCCTGTTAATAGTTCTATTGATATATCTTTTCCAAATAAATCTGATGCAAAATTATAGTGTTGTTTAGCTAGTATTTCAGTAGGAACCATCAATGCTACTTGAAAACCTGATTTTATAACATTCAACGCAGCAATTAGTGCAATTATTGTTTTTCCTGATCCTACATCACCTTGAAGTAACCTAAACATTCTTTGTTTTGATTTGAGGTCATTATTTATTTCTTTCATTGCCTTTATTTGATCATTTGTAAGTATAAATTTGAATTTTTTTAAATATTTCTGATATTTCCTCACTATGAATCTTTCTAATGGATTGATCCCAACTTACATTATTGAAATAGTTTAAAATTTCTGCGTTATGCCATTCTTTAAGTACAGGCATATTTTTAAATATGATTTCAATAGTTTTATTATATTTTGAAGCTGTGAGTCCTTCCGTCAGACTATAAGTATTTATATCTTTTATATTTCCATCCTCTGTCTCTGACACTAATTTTGGATTAGTTATTTGATATTTACCCTTATAAAAACCTACTTTTCCATAAATAATTATTTCTTGATCCAGAGGAAGTATTTTTTTTATGTAGCCTTCAAAACTATTAAAGAAAATACAATCTATTTTCTTTTCAGAAGATAAACAGTTAACCCTATTGGGCAAATTTCTTATTCTAGGAAAATTATATTTTAAGGGTGTTAATTTAATTGTTTGTAATTTACCTATTTGTATATCACCAATATTTGTTACTTTTGAATTTTCAATTTTACTCGTAGGTAGATGCCACAATAAATCAAAAATTGTATTTATATTTTTTCTTTTAAATAATTGGCTTGTTTTTTTCCCTATACCTTTAATATTCTGAATATTTGACAATAAATATTCGTGATCATTCATGATTTATATATATAAAGATTTAATTAATGGATTCAAATAAACAAAATTTAATTAATAAAATTTTATACAGAGCTCAATATCGTGGAACTAAAGAAATGGATATCTTTGTTTCTAAATTTGTTAATTCAATTATTGACAATCTCGATCATAAAGAATTAGTTTCTTTAGATAAGTTAATTAATTTTGATGACGAAACTTTAGTCAACTTAAGTTTAGGTAAAAATTCAAAAGATTTTGAAGATAAAATCATCTTAGAAAAACTTATAGAATTTAAAAATAAATATTAGTGGCGGAGAGACTGGGATTCGAACCCAGGAAAGAGTTGCCCCTTTGCCGGTTTTCAAGACCGGTGCTTTCAACCGCTCAGCCATCTCTCCTAATTTGTAATAATTAAAATTCTATATTTCATAAACAAAATAGTTTAATTGATCAATATAATGTTAAGCAAAAATCAATTTAATAAAGGTATAATTTTAACGGCATTTGGTTCTTTCTGGTGGGGTTTTATTGGAGTTATATATTTTAAATATATTGCTTTTGCTGGCCACATTGAAGTTGTCCTACATCGAAGTGCATGGACAACTGTTATGCTAATTTTAACAACAATCATTTTATCAAAGTGGAAAAAATTTAGCTCAGTTTTTAAAGATAAAAAAAAAATTATGATGCTTTTTTTATCTGGATTATTAATTTTTACAAATTGGGCTGTTTGGATTTATGCAATAGGGAATGATCAAGTTATAGATGCTAGTTTTGGATATTTTATAATGCCTATAATAAGTGTTTTTTTAGGTTATTTTTTTTTAAAAGAGGAATTAAGTTTCAAAACTAAAATTTCACTTTTAATCGTAACCATATCAATTTTGTATTTAGTAATTTCTAGTTTCCAATCAATACCATGGGTTGGATTAATAGTAGCTTTAAGTTGGAGTTTTTATAATTTAGTAAGAAAAAAAATTGATGTAGACACAGATATTGGTTTATTAGTTGAAAGTTTATTTATTTTTCCAGCGGTAATATTTGCTTTTTATTTAATTGTACAAAATGATTTAAATGATTTTGATATATCGAATGTTAAATTAATGTTAATATTCATGCTGGCAGGCCCTATGACCGTGATTCCTTTATATTTATATGTTAGAGGTGTTGAATTATGTGGTTTAGGTCCGACTGGCATGGTTTTTTATATAACTCCAACTTTGCAATTCTTGTTGGGTTATTTCTTATATAATGAGGAATTAGATATACATAAATTAATCAGCTTTATTTTGATATGGATTGCTGTATCGATATACCTAAAAGATTTGTATGAAAAAAATTAAATTATTTATCGTATCAATATTAATTATATTAAATTCTGCAACTCTAATTGCTGATGATTTCAATGATTGGAAAGTTAAATTTAAAAAAAGAGCAATTAATGAAGGTATTAGTAAATCAACAGTTAATAATTTAATAGATAAAACAAAGTTTTTACCTGATGTAATAAAGTATGACAGATACCAACCTGAATTCTATGAAGACACAAAGACATATATTTCAAAAAGAACATCGTCAAAAAAAGTAAAACTAGGAAAAATCATATTAAATAAAGAAAACAATATTATTAATAAAGTATCTTCCGAATATAAAGTAGATAGAAATTTACTATTAGCACTAATGGGTATTGAAACTAACTTTGGAAACTATTTAGGTAAAATGGATATCGTTTCTTCACTTGCAACATTAAGCTACGATCAAAGAAGAAGTGAATTTTTTACTAAAGAATTAATCACCCTTTTAAAATTAGTAGATGCAAAAATTATAGATCCGAGTACATTATTTGGATCTTGGGCAGGTGCATTTGGTAATTTTCAATTTATGCCATCCACAATTAAAAATCATGCAATTGACTATAATAAAGATGGATCAATTGATCTAAAAAATATTGAGGATTCTTTTGCATCTGCAGCTAACTATTTAAGTAATCTTGGATGGAATGATAATACTCCGTGTTTTTATAGAATTAATCTAAATGAAAATATTCCTGATAAATATTTAAATACATCAGCAAAAAAAATTAAACATGAGAGAAAAGTAAAATATTTAAAAAATTATATAAAAAATTCGTCTTTTTTGGACAAATATGACAATTTGACAGCAGCAATAGTTACTCCTGATGCTGAAATAGTTGAAAATGCAAATAAACTTAAACCAGCATATATTATTTTTAATAATTATAAGCTAATCTTAAAGTGGAACAGGTCATTAAGATTTAGTTTGGCGGTATGCACATTAAAAAATAGTTTTGAAAATGAAACTTAAGATAATAATTTTTTTAGCAATAATTTTAACATCATGTGAAACTACTAATAAAAAAGTAATCACGAATAAAGATTTCAAAAATTATTCAAATGATGGATTTGCTCTCATATATAATAATGATATTTTCAAAAAACGAATAGTTTCAAAAAAAATAGATCAAAGATCATTAATTATTTTCAATAATAAACTTAAAAAAGATACAGATATAAAAATAACAAATTTGTTAAATGAAAAGTATTTGATTGCTAAAGTAGGAAAAAATTCGAAATATCCAATTTTTTATAATTCAGTAATTTCTGAAAGGATTGCGACTGAACTTGATATTGATCCTGATCAACCCTATGTACGTGTAGAAACAATAAATTCTAGTAATACTTTTGTTGCAAATAAAGCTAAAACATTTGATGAGGAAAAAAAAGTAGCTAATAAAGCTCCAGTAGACAGCATTTCAATCCAAAATATATCAATTGAAAAAGATAATAATTCAAAAGTTGAAAAGGTGAAAAATACAAAATTTGAATTTATAATTAAATTTGCTGATTTATTTTTTGAAGAATCTGCAATTACATTGAAAAAAAGACTTGAGGATGAATACAATTTAAAAGACATAAATATCAAAAAAATGTCTAAAAATTTATATAGGGTTTATAAGGGTCCTTTTTATAATTTAGGATCAATTAAAAATGTATATAATGAGATTGCTGATATAAATTTTGAAAATATTGAATTAATAAAATTATGAAAATAAAAGCACTATTAAGTTTTGTCCTATCATTTTTAGTTATAACTAATATTTCTTATGCAAAATTTAACATAAATGCACGAACTGCAATTTTACAAGACTATTTATCTGGTGAAATTTTATATGAAAAAAATCCTGATGAGAAAATTTTTCCTGCCTCTATGACAAAAATAATGACTTCAATCATTGCTTTTGATTTATTGAAAAGTGGTGAAATCACACTAGATGAAAAATTTATTGTTTCAGAAAATGCTTGGAGATTATCCTCATCTGGTTATTCATCAATGTTTATAATGGTTGGAGATGAAGTTTCGGTAGAAGATTTATTATTAGGTATAATTGTTGCTTCAGGTAATGATGCTTGTGTAGCTTTGGCTGAAGGTATTGCAGGAACTGAGGACGAGTTTGCTTTACTAATGACTGAGAAAGCTCAAGAAATTGGGATGGAAAATACTAATTTTTCAAATTCCTCAGGGATTAATGATGATAATAATTATTCAACCGTTCGAGATATTTTAATTATGTCTAATTATTTAATTAAAGAACATCCTAAATATTATGAGTATTTTAAAATTAAAGAATTTACTTGGAGTAGGACAGGCGGGGATCCAATTACACAAGGAAATAGAAATCCATTATTATATAAAAATATGGGTGTAGATGGAATTAAAACAGGCTACCTTGGTTCAGAAAAATATTCACTTGCATCTTCTATATTAAGAAAAGAAAGAAGATTAATTGCTGTTGCAAGTGGTTTTGAAACTAAAAATTCTAGATCAAAGCAATCACAAAAATTGTTAACATGGGGAATTACAAATTTTGATACAATAAAAATAAGTAATGATAACGAATATCTTTATGAACTAGATGTTTGGCAGGGAAATAAGAAAAAAGTAAAAGTTAATACTAAAGACATAATTTATAAGACCATTCCAAAAGCTAAAAAAAAATATATGAAAGTGAAGATTGTTTATGACGGTCCTATACAAGCACCTATTAAAAAGGGAGAAAAATTAGCAGAAATAAAAGTATTATATAAAGATGAAGTCATATCTAATCATGACTTATTTTCTACAGAAAATATCAAACAACAAAATGCAATATCAAGGTTGATAACTTCTATCAATTTTTTGATATGGGGCGATGTCTAAATATCCAATTATTATATTTGAAGGCATTGAGGCCTCAGGAAAAACTACAAATTTTAAAATTGCTGCAAATTATTTAAAAAAGCGAAGAAAAAGTTTTATAAAATTAAGAGAGCCTGGTGGTTCAATTTTTTCAGAAAAAATAAGAAAATTGATTTTAAATAAGAAACTAAATTTAAATAATAAAACCGATCTATTACTATTTTATGCTGGAAGATCAGAAAATTTTGAGAAAATTATTAAAAAAAATTATAAAAAAAAAATAATATTAATTGATCGTTTTACAGATTCTACTATTGCGTATCAACATTATGGAATGAAAATTGATTTAAAGGTAATCAAAATGCTGAATAAGTTTATAATTGGAAATTTTAATCCTGATATAGTTTTTTTAAGCACTGTAAATTCAAAAAATTTACAAAAAAGGCTTAGAAATAGATCTAACTTAAATAGATATGATAAATTTAAATTTAAATTTTATAACAAAGTTCAGAACGGTTATGAAAAAATATCAAGCAATAAGAGCAAATATATTAAAATTAATTCAAACACTAATACAATTAACGAAGTAAAAAAAATCATAATAAATAAACTTGAGAAATTAATATAAATGTCTGAATATAAATTAATAGGACATGAAACATATTTAGAAAAATTTGTAACACTTTACGAAAATAATGAACTTCCAAATAAAATTTTATTATCTGGTAAAAAAGGTATTGGAAAATCATTACTTACAGAAAAATTTTTATATAAAATTTTTAATTCTAATAACGATAATGAACTAATAAAAAACAAATCCCATCCTAATGTTTTAAATATAAAAAAAAATAATGATAAAAAAAATATAGAAATTGATCAAATTAGAGAAATCATAAAGTTTACAAATCAATCCTCCTTTAATAATAAATCAAGATTTATAATCCTCGACGATGTTGAATTTTTAAATATTAATTCATCAAATGCTTTATTAAAAAATTTAGAAGAACCAAATGAAAATGTTTTTTTTATTTTAATTTTTAATTCAGAGAAGTTTTTAATAGATACAATAAAATCCCGATGTATAGAATTTAAATTAAGTCTATCTAATGAGAATACCAGATTGATTGTCAATAATTACTTTAATGAAAATATTTATGAACAAATAAATTCAAATTTGATAAATTATTACTCAACACCTTTTTTTTTAATATCCTTAATAAACTATATGAATGAATTTGAATTATCAGTATCCGAAACCACAGTTGATGATTTATTAGTTAATTTAATTAATAATAAGCACTATATTAAACAAGAGTTTATAAGAGATAATTTAAATATGATTATTGAATTATTTTTTTATAAACATATAAACACAACAAAAAAATTGTCATATAAAGTTAAAGAATATTATTATTCAAAATTATCTAATGTAAAAAAATTTAATCTTGATTATGAAACTTTTTTTTTAGAATTTAAGGATAAATTATTAAGTGAATAAAAATTATTATATAACAACACCAATTTACTATCCTTCTGCTAAACCTCATATGGGACATGCATATTCAAGTATAATTGCTGATTTTTTTGCACGTTTCAAAAAAATTGATGGTTTTAATGTCTATTTTTTAACAGGCACAGATGAGCATGGATTAAAAATACAAAGATCTGCTGAAAAGTTAAATAAAGATCCAAAATCATTTTGTGATGAAATAAGTAAAACATTTGAGGATTTAACTAAAACATTAAACTTATCTAATACAGATTTTATTAGAACTACAGAAGATAGACATAAAGTATCTGTACAAAATTTATGGAATATACTTGAAAAAAATAAGCAAATTTTTTTGTCTAAATATTCTGGTTGGTATTCTGTATCAGATGAGGCTTTTTATAATGAAGATGAGGTCGAAGAAAAAGATGGTTTAAAAGTTGCTAAATCATCTGGTTCAGCTGTTGAGTGGGTTGAAGAAGAATCTTTTTTTTTTAAACTTTCAGAATGGGAAAAACCGTTATTAGATTTTTATGAAAAAAATAAAAATTTCATATTACCTGAAAGTAGAAGAAATGAGGTAATTAGTTTTGTCAAAAGTGGCTTAAAAGACTTATCTGTTAGTAGAAAAACATTTTCTTGGGGTGTAAAAGTACCAAGTGATGAAAATCATGTCGTTTATGTATGGTTAGATGCATTAACAAACTATTTAAGTTCTTTAAAATATCCTGACAAAAATAACGAATTATATAAAAATTTTTGGCCAGCAGATTTACATATTATTGGTAAAGACATATTAAGATTTCATGCTATTTATTGGCCAGCATTCTTGTTAGCAGCAAAAATAGAACCTCCCAAAAGAGTTTATGGACATGGATGGATACTTTCTGGTGATGAAAAAATGTCAAAATCAAAAGGAAATATTTTAGATCCATTAGAAATAATAAATGTTTATGGTTTAGATCCATTAAGATATTATTTACTTAAAGAAGTTTCTTTTGGTAATGATGGAAATATTTCAGAGGAAAAACTAGAAAATTGTATTAATAGTGATTTAGCAAATAATTTTGGAAACTTATGTCAAAGAGTACTTTCTTTTGCTGAAAAAAATTGTTCATCTTTAATACCTGATCACAAATATAATGATGAAGATTTAGAAATTTTAAAACCATTAAATAATCTAGATAAAATAAGATCATTTATAGATAATCAAGATATAAACCAATATATGAGTTTTATTGTTGACAGATTGTTTTCTGCAAATAAATATTTTAATGATCAGGAACCTTGGAAGAAGAAAGATGATAGATTAAGGTTAAATACGATTGTTTATACTGCATTAGAATTAATTAGAAAAATTACTATTTTGCTTTATCCAGTAATGCCAGAAACATCATTAAAAGTGCTAAATGTTTTTGATGAAACAGAAAATTCTATTGATTTTACATCAATTGATAATAATGAAATTTTAAAAAAAGATTTAAAAATAAATAAATTAGATATTTTGTTTAAAAAAATTGAAAAATGATAGACTCACATTGTCATCTTGATCACGAACCTCTTTATTCAAATATTAGTGATGTTATCAAACGTTCTAAAGAAAATGGATTAAAGAAAATTCTAACTATTTCAACCAATTCAAAAAGTTTTGAAAATATTAAAAAAATAATAAATCTTGATGAAATAATTTATGGAAGTATAGGTATTCACCCTCATGAGTCTAGCAATGATAATATGGATAAAAAATTCATTGTTGAAAATGCTAATAAATTTAAAAAGATAATTGGAGTAGGAGAGACAGGATTAGATTTCTATTATGAAAATAGTCATAAAGATGATCAAATTAAAAGTTTTGAGACACATATAGAAGCCTCTATTGAACTTAAATATCCTTTGATAGTTCATTCTAGAAGTGCTGAAAGAGAAACATTTGATATTTTAAATAAATATAAAAATAGCGATATTAAAATACTCATGCACTGTTTTACAGGTTCAAAAGAGTTTGCTAAAAAAATGATGACATTAAATGCGTATTTTTCTGCAAGTGGAATAATAACTTTTAAAAATAGTATTGATCTTCAAGAAACATTTAAAATGATTGAAAATGATAAAATTTTAATTGAAACAGACAGTCCTTTCTTAGCACCTATACCAATGAGAGGTAAAAAAAACGAACCTTCTTTTATTAAATATACATTGGAAAAACTTTCAGAATTAAAATCAAAAACCTTTGATGAATTAGAAACTATTACAAATGATAATTTTGAAAGATTATTTTTTCAATAATGAGTATTAAATTTATAATATTAGGTTGTGGAAGTTCAATGGGTGTACCAAGACCTGATGGATTTTTTGGAAATTGCGATCCCAAAAATAAGAAAAACTATAGAACAAGATGTTCTGCACTTATTAAAACAACTGATGAAAACATTTTAATTGATACATCTCCCGACTTAAGACAACAGTTACTGCGTCATAAAATTAAGAAAATTGATAAAGTATTCTACTCACATATGCATGCTGATCAAACCCATGGAATAAATGATTTGAGATCTTTTTTTATTAATAGTAGAAAACAAGTTAATGTTTATGCTGATAATGAAAC
>LUMB01000068.1_pt1 | contig 23312 bp, 31 predicted proteins | sample 730021 | NCBI WGS metagenome assembly LUMB01 (sample SAMN03860274, study PRJNA289734) | marine metagenome | biome: seawater column; feature: ocean; material: water; isolation source: Red Sea water column Station 91 - depth 25m | place: Saudi Arabia: Red Sea | collected 2011-10-15 | depth 25 m
ATTTTGTTAAACAAAAAATAATGAAAAAGAATATTGTTGTTCTTATTGGTCCTTGTTTGAGCTTTAAAAACTTTGAAGTATCAAAAGACTTTAAAAGTAAGTTTATAAGCAAAAATAAAAAATACTCTATTTTCTTCAAATACAAAAATAAAGACAAAGATTTATTTAATTTAAGAAGATTGATTAACTATCAATTTAAGGAATTGGGTATTAAAAATATATATAATATTAACAAAGATACCTTCTCAAATAAGAAAGTTTTTTTTAGCCATCGAAGGGAATCACAAAAATTTAGAGATACTGGAAGAATGCTCAATATCATTGCATTTAATGATTAATTTTAGTTGATCTATTATTATTCTAATATAGTAATTAATTTGATTATATGAAAATAATCGCCTGTAATAGTAGCAAATCCCTAGCAGAAAAAATTTCTAAACATATTGATGTGCCATTAGCAGATGCCTCTGTTAGAACTTTTAATGATAGAGAAATATTTGTGGAAATAAATGAAAATATTAGAGGTGAAGATGTGTTTATTATTCAATCTACATCGCATCCGGCTAATGACCATTTAATGGAACTTCTAATTACAATAGATGCTGCAAGAAGAGGATCAGCAAAAAGGATTACTGCTGTTATCCCATATTATGGATATGCAAGACAAGATAGAAAGACTGGGCCTAGAACACCAATAACTGCCAAACTTGTTGCAAATTTAATTACATCTGCGGGCGCTGATAGGGTATTAACAGATTTAGTTGTTGCTTCACCTGATGTTGGTGGTGTTGTTAGAGCCAGAGCTTTTGCTAAAAGATTAGAGGCTGGACTGGCAATTGCCGATAAAAGAAGAGAAAAAGCTGGTGAGTCTGAAGTAATGAATATCATCGGAGATGTAAAAGATAAAACTTGTATCTTACTAGATGATATAGCTGACTCTGCAGGCACGTTATGTAATGCTGCTGAAGCTCTGAGTAAAAATGGGGCTAAAGAAATTTATTCTTATATTGTTCACGGTGTATTATCTGGAGATGCGCTAAAAAAGATTGAAAATTCAAGCATAAAAGAATTGGTATTAACAGATACAATAGAGCCTTCTAAAGAGGTAAAAAGCACAAAAAACATTAGACATATTAGTATTGCTCCTTTAATGGGTGATGCGATTAAAAGGATTAACACTGATACTTCAGTGTCCGCCCTTTTCGATTAATTTTTTATTTTATGAGTGATTTTAAAGCAATAGAAAGAAATAAAGATATTGGTTCAAATCATAGTCTTTTAATGAAGGGATTAGTCCCTGGTATTATTTATGGCAAGGGAACTGAGCCTAAGAAAATTGCTCTAGAAGATAAAATACTCAAAAAATTAATGGGTACTGGTTCTTTTTATTCAACAATTATCGATCTTGATGTCGATGGAAAGAAAGAAAAAATACTTCCTAAACAATTGCAATATCACCCTGTTAGTGATCGACTTATACATTTTGATTTTTTAAGAGTACAAGAAAATACAAAAGTAAACGTTGAAATTCCTGTTGAATTTTTAAATCAAGATAAATGTCCTGGTTTGAAAAAAGGTGGAGTTTTAAATACTGTTAGAAGACTTGTTGAACTAACATGTAATGCAAATAATATACCTAGCAAACTAGAATTTGATTTAATTGAAAGTGAAATAGGTGATGCAGTTAAAATTAGTAATATTCAACTACCTGAGGGAGTTGCTCCTACTATTTCAGATAGAGATTTCGTAATAGCTACTTTAGTTCCGCCAACTGTAGAAGTTGAAACTAAAACTGAAGAAACAACTGAAGAAGGTGCAGCAGAAGGTGGTGAAGAGAAATCAGAGGAAAAGAAGGAAGAATCTTCTGATAATAAAGAAGAAAATAAAGAATCTAAGTAACTTTACTTTATATTTCATTATATGTTTTTAATTTGTGGACTTGGAAACCCAGGTGTAAATTATAATAATACCAGACATAATGTAGGTTTCCATTTAGCGGATAATATAATCTCACATTTTAATTTGGATAAAATCAAAGAAGATAGAAAAAAAGAATTATATTCAGGTTTAATTAATAATCAAAAAATCTTTGTGTTAAAACCTCTTACATTCATGAATTTATCTGGAAAAGCTGTTTCAGAAATTGTGAATTTTTATAAAATAAAATTAGACCATACTTTTGTTATACATGATGACCTTGATTTAGAATTATCGAAAGTAAAAATAAAACAAGGTGGTGGAAACGGAGGTCATAATGGATTGGAAAGTATTGACCAATTTATAGGGGAAAATTATTTTAGAATACGTATTGGAATTGATCATCCTGGACATAAAGATTTAGTTTCAAGTTATGTTTTAAATAAATTTTCAAAATCAGAAGAAGAAATAATAAATAAAAAAATTCATAAAATGGTTAAGAAATCCACTTTATTCAATGCGCTTACCCAATCAAATAAAGCGGAAGCTGCAAATTATCCATTTGCAACTATAGAACCAAATATAGGAAGAGTTGCAGTGCCCGATGACAGATTAGATAAACTTGCAATCATTGGAAAAAGTGAAAAAATAATTCCTTCTTTTATGGATTTTGTTGATATTGCAGGATTAGTAAAAGGAGCCTCACAAGGAGAAGGTTTAGGAAATAAATTTTTAGGACATGTAAGAGAAGTTGATGCAATAGCACATGTTGTTAGATGTTTTGAAGATACTAATATTACTCATGTATCATCAAAAATTGATCCATTAGATGATATTGAAACAATAAATTTAGAATTACAATTGGCTGATCTTGAAAGCTTAAATAATAAAAAAACTAGTTTAGAAAAAAAATTAAAAGCAAATGATAAAGAAGCTAAACATCAATTTGAGATAATAAATAAAATCTTACAAATGCTGGAAACTGACAGTATCTTAACAATTAATGAGTTTGCTAGTAATGAAATTGACTTTGTAAATAGTCTAAACTTAATTAGTTTAAAGCCAACTATGTACATAAAGCACAAATAGCAGAATTAGATAATGAAGAAGAAAAACTTGAATTTCTTAAAGAACTTAATTTAGATCAAACAACATTGAATAAGGTTATAAAATCAGGATATGAACTTTTAGGTTTGATAAACTATTTTACATGTGGTCCAAAAGAAACAAGATCATGGACAATAAAAAAAGAAACACTTGCACCTCAAGCTGCTGGAAAAATTCACACTGATTTTGAAAAAGGATTTATTAGAGCAGAGACTGTCTCTTATGAAGACTATATAGAAAATAATGGTGATGCTGGAAGTAGAGATTCAGGAAAGCTAAGACAAGAAGGTAAAGATTATATCGTCAAAGATGGTGATGTAATGAACTTTTTATTTAATGTCTAAGTGACGTCTCGCCAAAGTCTGTTTTTTGCTAAGTACACAATTGTTCCTAGAATAATAAAGAATAATATTACTTTGATTCCTAAATTTTTTCTTTCTTCCATTTCTGGTTCAGCAGCCCAGTGAAGAAAATGTGTTACATCAGCCGATAACTGTTCTGCATTATTATCAGTGCCATCATCATAATCTACACTTCCATCGGCTATAGGTGCTGGCATAGCTATTTGATTTCCAGCCATCCATTTATTGTACCACATTCCATTACCGACCTCCATTCCCTTTGGAGGTTCAACATAACCTAGAAGAAGGTTATAAATATAATCAACCCCATATTTTCTAGCTTTTGTAATTACACTCAAATCTGGAGGATAAGCTCCATTATTATTTGCTCTTGCCTCGTTATCATTAGCATATGGATTGACAAATCTGTCTGCTGGTCTAGCCGGTCTTTCAAACATTTCACCATCATCATTTGGACCGTCTAATACAGTATATTCAGAAGCAATTACTTTTACTTGAGCCTCGGAAAAACCAACATCAATAAGATCTCTGTAATACAGAAGTTTCATTGAATGACATCCTGCACATACTTCTCTATAAACTTTATAGCCCCTTTGAATTGCGGCTCTATCAAAAGTTCCCGTTACACCTTTAAAAGACCAATCATGTTTTGGCATTTTTTCAGTACTCATTTCTGCAGCAAATAAATTTGAAGAGAATAATAAAAAAATAATAAGTAATAGGCGCATTATAGATTTGTATCTTTTTGCATTGCTGGTGAAGGAATTCCTTTTTCTCCTCCACCAATATTAGGAGCTATATTTTTAGCATAAACATCACTAATACTGAGGGGTAACTTACTTGGCTTCTCTATCCAACCAACAAAAGGTGTAATGATAAAGAAAAAACCAAAGTAGTAAAGTAAACCTACTCTTGCAATTAAAAGATATAAACCTTCAGCAGGAAGCATACCAACGTAGCCTAATGCAAAGAAGTTAACAAAAAAGCCCATCATAAACCACTTATATATTGGTCTATAATTACAGCTTCTCACTTTTGATCTATCAAGCCAAGGTAAAACAAAGAGAATTACTATCGCACCAAACATTAGGAGAACTCCTCCTAATTTATCAGGTACTGCTCTTAAAATTGCATAAAAAGGTGCAAGATACCAGTTTGGAACAATGTGAGCTGGAGTAACAAGTGGATCTGCTGGAATATAATTATCAACTTCAGCCATAAGATTTGGTCCAAAGAATATTACTGCAGAAATAGCAACACCAAAAGCACACATAGCTACTGTATCTTTAATTAACATATATGGAAAAAAGTTTACTGAGTCATTGTTAGTTTTAATATCAATCCCATCAGGGTTATTTGAACCATGAACATGAACTGCAGCAACATGTAATCCTACAACACCAAAAATAACAAATGGTAAAACATAATGAAGAGCAAAGAAACGGTTTAAAGTAGCATTTCCAACATTGTAATCACCAAGAAGCCATGTCTTTAATCCCTCACCAATAAATGGAATTGCACTAAATAAATTTGTTATAACTGTAGCTCCCCAATAAGACATTTGTCCCCACGGTAATGTGTAACCAAGAAAAGAAGTTGCCATCATTAATAAAAATATGAATACACCTAAAATCCAATTAAGCTCTCTTGGATATTTGTAAGAACCAAAATACATTGCTCTTACTATATGAATGTAAACTATGATGAAGAAAAAGGCTGCACCATTGGAATGGATGTATCGCATTAACCAACCGTAATTGACATCTCGCATTATTCTTTCAACACTATCAAATGCCATATCAGTATGTGGTGTGTAATTCATTGCAAGAAAAATTCCACTTACAATCATTGTAACAAGTGTAATTGTTGCCAATGCACCAAAACTCCAAAAATAATTACAATTTTTAGGCATTGGATAATCGCCGTATTCTTTTTTGAAATAAGAAACAATTGGTAAACGAAACTCTATCCAATTAAGGACAGGATTTTTAAACTGATGTACTTTTCGATTCTTATCCATGTTATCCTATCTTTATAGTATTATCATTTAAAAAGGTATAGGGCGGAACGTCCAAGTTTTTTGGTGCTGGTCCCTTTCTTATCCTACCTGATGTATCGTAATGTGAACCATGACATGGGCAGTACCAACCATCGTACTCACCTTTCATATCTGAAACCTTCTGACCAAGTGGAACACAACCTAAGTGTGTACATACTCCCACTAAAACTAACCATTCTTCTTTTTGTACTCTATCTGCATCATCTTGTGGATCTCTTAAGTCAGAAGCTTGAACCATTTTTGCAGCATCTATCTCTTCTTTTGTTCTTTTCTTTATGAAGACTGGTTTTCCACGCCATTTTATTGTTATACTTTGACCTTCTTCAATAGCACTAATATCTACTTCAGTTGATCCTGCAGCTAATGTATCTTCTGCTGGACTCATACTTTTTAGAAAAGGCCATATAAAAGCAGCTGTTCCAACAGCACCAAGCGTTACGGTGCTAAGTTGTAGGAAATCTCTTCTCTTATTTTTGGGTTTTTTAGCCATTTATTGTGAATTTCTTATATCTTAATTACTCAAAAAAATACTTTTTAAATATGTGCCAGCGTGACGCAAGTAATAAAATAATATAGTAAAAAAACATGAGAATTGCTCTATTTGAACCCGACATACCACAGAATGCAGGAAACATATTTAGACTAGGTGCCTGTCTTGGAATACCAGTAGATATAATAGAGCCAGCTGGCTTTGTGATTGATGATAAGAGATTAAAAAGAGCATCAATGGATTACTATGATTATCTAGAATTAAAAAAACATTTAAGTTGGGAAAAATTTTATGAGTGGTCAAAAGATAATTCATATCGACTCGTTCTTCTAACAACAAAAAGTAAAAAAAGTTATTTCGATTATAAATTTCAATCAAATGATATTATTTTATTTGGCAGAGAAAGTGCAGGAGCACCTGATTTTGTCCATAGCTCTGTCGATGAAAGATTAACAATACCAATGATAAAGGGGCCTAGATCGATTAATCTTAGTAGTTCAGTTGCTATTGTAGCTGGTGAAATGTTACGTCAATTAACTTAAGCTAAGCTTCCCATCTTTCCTTCTTGATAGTCCATCATTGCTTGCTTGATTTCTCCTTCAGAATTTGCCACAAAAGGACCATAACGAGCTACAGGTTCTTTGAGCGGCTTTCCTGCTAAAACTAAATAAGATCCCTTTTCTGATATTGATGTAAGTTGTATCTCATCACTTGACTGATCAAAATAAATCATATCACCTTTATTAGCAATTTTATCTTCCTTATTGAACTGTAACTGACCATCAATAATATAGATCATAAGATTTTGTTCTTTATCGACATTAAACTTTGTCATATCTGGTTTTGAAAATTGAATATCAAATATTGATACAGGTGAATATGTTTGAACTTTGGATTTGGTTCCATTTATTTCACCCACAAGAACTTTAATTTCTATATTTGCATTTTCGGATAGTGTTGGGATAGTATTTTTTTTAATATGTTGATACCAAGGTTTCACTTTTTTATTTTTTTGTGGAAGGTTAACCCAGATTTGTAATCCTTGCATTATACCGCCACTCTTCTTAAATTTTTCTGTTACTAATTCAGAGTGGATTAAACCTGATCCAGTTGTCATCCATTGTACATCACCAGTTTCAATTTCTGCTTGTCCGCCAAATGAATCTCTGTGTTCTACTTCACCACCAAGCATGTAAGTAATTGCCTCAAATCCACAATGAGGATGTGCTGGTACACCAGTTGCCCCTCCTGGTTCATAATTAATTGGGCCGAAATGATCAAAAAGAAGAAATGGATCATTTTCTCTCATTCCGGGGACAGGGAAAGCTCTCGTTACAGGTATCCCGTCACCCTCGAAAGTCTTCATACATTCTTTAATTTCTATTATTTTTCTCATAAATTTGTTTAAAAATTATTAAGATATACATATAGGTATGATTATGAAAAATCAAAATCCAAACCCGCCAAAGTGTGGTTGCAGCTGCAGCTGTTGTTGCACTTGTGAAGGTGGAGATTGCTGTTAATAAATTATTTTAAATTTAATAATTTAATGAGTGTGATTTGTCAGATTATTAATATCTGACTCATCTATTTCTTCTATTGATTTTGCGACTCGCCAATTATTCATTGAGCCGTCTTCATTTCTTGCAGTAATTACAGTTTCAATTGGTGGGCAATCTGGCTCATGACAACTGAGCTCAGCAATACTTATTATAGTATTTTCAGGTAATTTATATTTCTCGGAAATTAAATGTTTAAGATTTCTTATTTTTTCAACATTTTGAGTTTTGCGATTAAACATATTTTTTCCTTTAATTGTCTGCCCATAAAGATGATAAAAGAATAGAACCTTTCATATCGCCAATTAATATTTGTGAGTTATCACTAGATATAGCTATTGTTGAAACTTCTGAACCTGTTGAACTTCTGATCATAATTGGTTTTTTGCTTTCATCAATTTCTGCTAATAAAACTGATCCATCTGTAAAACCGGTGAAAACAGCTTTTTCTCCATCCAGTGCTTTAACAAATGTTGCAAGTTCTTTACCACCGTTTGCAACAACAATTGGCTTTCTCCCCATTGGTCCTTCTTTACCGTCAAATGGCCAGCAAACTGCATCACTGGATCCAGATGTTACCAAATACGGCGTATCACCAACCCAAGTAAAACTTTTAATTTTTGATGGATAACCTCTCATTGCTAAATCCGCTTTGTCGTTTATGCGCCAACCATGAATTTGATTTTCTTGCATTGCAGTTACAATATATTTTGTATCTGGGCTAAACGTTACAGTTCCATGCGATCCTTTCCAGGTAAAATTTGATGCTGTCCATTTATTATTATTTAGTTTCCACACTGTTACTCCCCCGTATCTTGAAACCGCAAGACGCTTACCTTTATTATCAAATGCTAATCCAGCAACAGTACTTTGATGCTCTAAAGTTTGTGGTTTATCTTTGTTTTTTGTCCAAATATAAACAGTCTTTCCTGATGAACAAACTTTAGTATCTTTGTGGGAAGCTACACAGTCAACCCACTTTGAACCAAAATTAAAAATTTCTTCAATATTTCCATCAGATGATATTTTTAGAAAACGTCCATCGTCTCCTCCCGTTAACACATGATCTTCATAATTTGTCATACTCAACACTACACCCTTATGTGCTTTAACAGTTTTAGGATCAGATCCAGATTGAAAAAATCTTACAGTGCCGTCTCCAAATCCTACCGCTATTTGATCACGAATTGTAACCGATTCTGTAGCTGGGGCTCCAATATTAAAAATCAAACCTCTTCTTTCAAGTTCAGTTTTATTTGATTCTTGAAGTTTTTCTAAATCAGCGTTCATGCTGATTTACAATTTTCAAAGCCTTCCTTAAGATTCATATTATCAAGATCACGACCAATAAATACTACTCGAGAACTTCTATCTTTTCCTTTAGGCCAAGGTCCCATTGGTGAAGCATCCATAAGCATATGCACTCCTTGAAATACATATCGCTCTTCTTCACCTTTAAAGTTCAAAATTCCTTTTGATCGAAGAATATCCTGACCCTTAGTCCTCAGTAAATTTCCAAACCAATCTTGAAACTTATCCATATCTAATGGTGTATCAGATACAAAGGATAGACTAGTAACATCATCATCATGTTCATGATCATGATCTGATTCAAGAAAGTCAGGTTCAATATCTAATACTCTATCTAGACTAAATGCATTTAAGCCTACGATTTCATCAAGAGGTGCATCACAACGTGTTGTTTTAATAATCTTTGCAAAAGGATTTATTTTTCTAATACGATCATTAACTTTCACAATGTCATTATCTTCAACAAGCTCAACTTTATTTAACAAAATTACATCAGCAAAAGCAATTTGCTCTTCTGCTTCATGATGATCGACTAATTGAGAACTGAGATGAACAGCATCAGCAACTGTAACAATTGCATCTAGTTTTGTTCTATCAGCAACATCTTGATCAACAAAAAATGTCTGAGCAACTGGGGCTGGATCAGCTAAACCAGTTGTTTCAACTATAATTGCATCTAGTTTGTCAGCACGTTTCATTAAACCACTAAGAATCCTAATTAAATCACCTCTAACAGTGCAACAAATGCACCCATTGTTCATTTCAAATACTTCTTCATCAGCATCAACAACAAGATCGTTATCAATACCTTGCTCACCAAATTCATTAACAATGACAGCGTATTTCCGTCCATGCTGTTCAGTTAAAATTCGATTTAAAAGTGTTGTTTTTCCAGCTCCAAGAAACCCTGTTAAAACCGTAACTGGAACCTGAGAAGTATTTTCCATATCAATTTCCTTATAATTAGTTCTATAAATTCCACCTAAATACAAGGTGGAATTTATTTAAATGTTAAAAATTAACAGCCTTTAAGCTCGTCCCCGAGATTACTAATCAACGTAAAGTAAAGATCTTTATTTGAGTCAATATTAGCACCTAGAGGATCAAAAACTCCTGTTTTGATATTCATGTCTTCAGCTATTGTTGTAATTATCTTTGGATTAAACTGAGGTTCAGAAAAAATACATTTTATTCCTCTGTCCTTAATTACATCTTGAATATCAGCAATCTGTTTAGCACCAGGTAAAACATCTGTATTCAAAGTAAGTGCTCCAGCAGCCCTAACTCCAAATCTTTCTTCAAAGTATTGATAAGCATCATGGAAGACAACAAACTTTGCATCTTTATTTATTCCTTTTTCAATATCGTTAACTAATTGATCTAGCGCTTGGATTGTAGCTTGTGCATTAGCTTCATATTTATTCTTATTTGCTGGATCTAAATCACCTAACTCATGAGCAATTTCATGAACCATTTCTTTAGCATTCATTGGATCTAGCCAAATGTGAGCATCGAATTCACCATGTGCATGACCGTGGTGATCGTGTCCACTGTGATCATCATGGTCGTCATGATCATCGTGGTCATCATGATCATCATGGTCGTCATGATCATCGTGGTCATCATGATAATCATGGTCGTCATGGTCATCTCGTGGTCATCAAAAATCGATTCTTCTCTAAACTTCAATTTATTGATACTTTCAACTTCCATGAACTCTACAACTTCTGCATTTTTGACAATTGACTCAAGAGGTCTCTCCATGAACGTTTCTATACTTTCACCTACCCAGAATATTATATCTGCTTCTTCTAAAAGTTTAGCGTGAGATGGTTTTAGTGTAAAGCTGTGAGGAGAAGTACTTCCTTCAATTATAAGTGCTGGGTCACCTACGCCATCCATTACATTCGCAATTAGTGAGTGAAGTGGTTTAATTGTAGTTACAACTTTTAATTCTGCTCTTACAGCTGAAGTTGCAACTAAAATTGACGAGAAGAAAAATACTTTCAAAAGCATCAAAAAAAAGTTGTTTTGTCTCATAAAAAATGTTCCTATTAATAATTAAGTCTGTTAATGAACGTAATGTTATAATATTACATTTTAGATTGTAAATACAAAAATGAACGAAAATAATAATTTATTGGTAAGATTGAAAGATTGTGGTGTCCAAAAATCTTCAAAATGGATTGTAAAAGGTATCTCTCTTGAAATTCACAAGGGCAAAATTGTAACCTTGATTGGCCCAAATGGTTCAGGAAAAACAACTACCGCTAAAATGGCACTTAATATTCTAAAATCAGATGAAGGTTCAATTGAAAATTATTCAACAAAAATGGCATATGTTCCGCAAAAAATTAGTATCGATTGGACTATGCCACTTCGAGTTATAGATTTTATGAATCTAACAAGTCATATTAATAAAGATGAAATTATTGAAGCTCTAGAATTAACAGGGGTTCAGCATTTAATATACAATGAGATTCATAACTTATCTGGTGGAGAATTTCAGAGAGTTTTAATCGCAAGAGCAATTGCTAAAAAACCAGATCTACTTGTTTTAGATGAACCTGTGCAGGGAGTAGATTTTAATGGAGAAATAGCTCTATACAATCTTATAAAAGAAATTTGTACCAAATTAAATTGTGGCATCCTTCTTATATCTCATGATCTCCATTTTGTTATGTCTGCAACAGATCATGTAATTTGTTTAAATGGTCACATTTGTTGTTCTGGATCACCTAAATCAATAGTAAAAAATTCTTCCTACATAGAATTATTTGGAGAACATAATGCTGCTACCTTATCACTCTATCAACATGAACATGATCATTCACATCAGACAGATGGGAGTGTTAAAAATTAATGTTTGATGATTTTTTTATTCGTGCACTTGTTGCAGGGGTTGGTATAGCTATTGTTGCTGGACCACTTGGATGCTTAGTTATCTGGAGGAGGTTATCATATTTTGGTGATACCTTATCTCACTCAGCACTTTTAGGAGTAACATTAGCATACTCATTTAGTTTAAATATTGCTTTTTCTGTGTTTGTAATATCAGCTGTTGTTGCTTTACTTCTTGTGAGCTTACAAAAAAGAACAAAACTAGCTGGGGATTCTTTACTTGGACTTCTTGCTCACTCAACACTTGCCATCGGTTTAGTATTGATTGGTTTTTTATCTTACATCCGATTTGATCTCATGGGATTATTATTTGGCGATATTCTTGCAGTGACAACTGCAGACATTGGTTTAGTTTGGATAGGTGGAAGCATAATATTAATTATCTTATATTTTATTTGGAAATCTTTATTTTCAGCAACTGTAAATTATGATTTGTCAGCTGCTGAAGGTATGCGGCCGGAAGTTTCTAATTTTATATTTACCCTTTTATTGGCAGGAGTAATTGCTTTGTCTATTAAAATGATTGGAGCACTATTAATTACAGGTTTACTTTTAATTCCTGCGGCTATTGCCAGGAACATTAGCAACAGTCCTAGACAAATGATTGTTATCGCAATCTTATCAGGTATTTTATCAGTAGTAGTTGGATTATTTGCTTCTTTAGAAATAAATACTTCTTCAGGTCCTTCAATAATAGTGGTGGCTTTAATACTTTTCATTATTTCATTGGTTCCTCTTGAAATTAAGGGTCAGTTGCAAAAACGATAGCAATTTGGTAATCTAGAATATGTCTTTAGAAACTTTAAACTTAACTAAAAATCAACAAACAGTTCTTGATATTTTAGAAAGCGCATCAGAACCTCTTAAGGCATATACAATCCTTTTTGATATTCAAAAAAAAGGAATTAAATCTCCTCTTCAAGTTTATAGAGCTTTAGATAAGCTTATAGAAATTGGCAAAGTACATAAAATAGAAAGTAGAAATTCATATGTTGCTTGTAAGCATGAAGGCTGTAATGCAAAAACTTCTACATCTTTTTTGATATGTGAAAACTGTGATAGTGTTACTGAGCTAACTGGAAATAATTTGTTTTCTTATTTTTCAAAACAAGCAGAAAAAAATAACTTCAATTATAAAAAACATAATTTAGAAATATTTGGTTTGTGCGAAAATTGTAAACTAAAAAACTAATTTATTAAATTATCAATCTTATTCAGACATTTATTTAATCCAAGATCATATTTTGTTCGTATGAAATGCTCTTGTACTATTTCAACCCATTTAAATTTTTGTAACGTTTGATGAGATATGTAAAAACAATTTAATGGGAAAGACATATTAAACATTTTTAATATTTCTTGCCTTATTACATCGTTGGTCAACACTGCTAAAGATTCGTGAATATATTTTTCTACAATTTTTTGATCACTTAAAGATGTTTTAGGTAAATTAAATAAACCTCTAAATCTAAAGTATCGATAGATTCTTAAGTAGTCTTCTTTTATTCTATCCTCTATTTCACCAATAAAACAAATTTTACTCTCATTTAAATCTGATTGGCCATTGTAATAATCATGTAGTTTATTATTGTTTCCAACATATAAAGCATTGAAAGTAAAATCTCTTCTGGCTGAATCTTTTTTCCAGCTGTTGGTGTAAATTACATTTGTATGTCTTCCCATTTGATTAATATCTTCACGTAAAGTTGTAATTTGTATTTTTCGATTATGAGGATAAGCAATTATAGATCCATATTGAATAGCAAAATCATCATATTCAATATTGTTCTCTTTTAGTAATGACAAAACATCCTGAGGCTCCAAAGTTGTTGCTGTATCAATATCTTTGATTTCTCTTTCAAGAAGAGCATCTCGTATACATCCTCCTACTAATCGAATTTCAATATTATTTTCTTTAAAGATAGATATTAAAAACTTAACATGCTCCAGATTCAATAAATTCGTAATTTTATTTATTTCCATTATCTAGCTATTTCTTCAAAACAATTTATATTACAATAACAATGTCGACTTCTTCAAAAGAAAATGCTGCAGAAATATTTGAGGATATAAAGAAAAATTTAACTAGAGGAGTTAAAGATAGAAAACACGCATTTCATACGCCAGTCTTTAGTAATATTGATAGTGAAGGTGGAATAGATTCTAGAGTTGTAGTCTTAAGAAAATTTGATCCCAGTAGCATGACACTAAATTTTCACACAGACTTTAGATCTCCGAAGGTTCCTAATTTAAAAAAAAATAGTAGTTCTCAATTTGTTTTTTATGATCATAAATTAAAAATTCAAATGCGAATTAAAACAACGTCTTTGGTTAATAATCAAAATGATAAAGCTAAAGAAATGTGGGACAAAACAAGATTGTTTAGTAGAAAATGTTACTTAACATTGAAAGATCCAAGCTCAATCACTGAATTTCCAGAAGATGGTATCCCTGAACACTTAACCGGAAAGGAACCAAGTCATGAAGAAAGTGAAAAAGGATATAAAAATTTTACAGTAGTTGAAAATAAAATTAATGAAATTGATTGGCTTTATTTAGAAATTTCAGGTCATCGTAGATTAAAATTAACATTTAAAAATAATGAACCAGAATATAATTGGTTAATACCTTAATATAATTTAAAATTATCAATAATTCTAATTTCACCAATATATAAAGCAATAAATAATCTAGCTTCAGAATAATTTTTTGTTATTTCTAAATTATTTTCATTTCTTATCTCTAAATAGTCAATTTTATTTATATTATTTTGAAGAAACTCTATTTTTAATTGATCTAAATTATTAATTTCATTTTGTTTTAACAGATTAATATGTTCTTTAATTTTATTTCCTAATACATCAAAAATTTTTAATTGATCATTAGAAAATTTAGAGTTCCTTGAAGATAAACTCATACCTGTTTTATCTCGTACAGATGGGCATTGAATTATTTTAATATTGTGATGATTAATTTTTACTAAATCTTGTATTATTTTTACTTGCTGAAAATCCTTCTCACCAAAATAACTATTCGTTGGTTTAATCATATTAAAAAAAAGATCCACAACAGTAGTAACTCCATCAAAATGGCCAGGTCGAAATTTATCACATAAAATATTTCTAAAATTGTTTACAATTTTTTTCTTTGCCAATCCTTTAGGGTATATCTCTTGAATGTCAGGTAAGAAGAGTGCATTACAACCAATATTTTCTAATTTAGAAATATCTTCATCAATTGTCTTTGGATAAGAATTGAAATCATTTTCATTGTTAAATTGAGTAGGATTAATAAATATTGAACAGATCACAAATTCGTTATGTAATTGTGCTTCTCTAATGAGAGATAAATGTCCATCGTGTAAGTTTCCCATTGTTAAAACTAAACCAATAGACTGACCCTTGTCTTTGATTGAAACTAAATTTGGCTCTAATTCACTAGCTTTTCTGAAAATTTTCATCGATTACATAAGTAAATATTTGACTTATATATAATGAATTCGTATTAGGCCCAGAGATTTATTATGAAACGCACTTACCAACCTAGTAGAGTAATTAGAAAAAGAAGACACGGTTTTAGGGCTAGAATGGCAACTAAAGCAGGTCGTCAAATCATTAATAGAAGACGTGCAAAAGGAAGAGCTCAATTAAGCGCTTAAAAAGGCCAAATGGCCCAAACATTATTTACAATTAAGAAAAGATCGACTTTCGTTATGATACGAAACCAGGGAGAATTTATAAAAGGTAAAAATATGAATATCCAAATTTTACACAATCAAGATCTAGAAAATTCTATAGGTGTAGGATACACAGCTTCCAAAAAAATTGGCAACGCAGTAAAAAGAAATAGAGCAAAGAGAATAATGAGAGAATTAGCTAGAAAAATTATTATTAATGGTAAAATTAATTCATATTATGTGTTAATAGCTAAAACGTCATTGCTCGAAGAGAAATTTGATAAACTTTTATTAGAACTTAAGGGAAAGATAAATGGTTAGTAAATATATTTCATTACCTTTAATCATAATAATTAGATTATACCAGTTATTGATTTCCCCAATACTTGGGCAGAATTGTCGGTATTTACCAACCTGTTCTGAGTATTCTATTAAAGCATTAAAGGAACATGGGTTATTTAAAGGATCAATTTTATCGGTGAAAAGAGTTTCAAAATGTCATCCCTGGGGTTCCCACGGATTTGATCCAGTACCAAAAAAATCTGAGTTAAATAAATGAACGAGCAAAGAAATTTATATTTGGCTATTGGTATTTCAATTGCGATAATTATTTTTTTTCAATTATTATTTCCAACTCAACCAATTCAAACAACATCCTTTGAAGAAGATGAAGTATTAGAGCCTGCAACATCCATTGACGGACAAAGCAGCCAAGTTGTTTCAGAAATACAAAGTAGAGATGAAGCTTTAATTCAAACCGACAGAGTTATTTTTGAAAATGCATCTATTAAAGGTTCTATAAATTTAAAAGGAGCAATTTTAGATGACCTCATATTATCAAAATATAAAACTAGCTTAGAACCTGATTCGAATAATATACAGCTTTTGTTACCGGATGGGACTGCTAATCCATATTATATTGAAACAGGTTGGAAAGAGCTAAAAAATTCTAACATTGAATTACCTAATTTAGAAACAAATTGGAAAACTAACTCTACCACTCTAAGCCCCTCAAGCCCTGTTACACTTAGTTGGACGAATAATAAAAATATAACTTTCAAAATCAACTATCAAGTTGATGATGAGTATATGTTTACAATTACACAGGAAATAGAAAATAACAGTGGTGAAGATATTGAAGTTTTTCCATACAGATTAATCAAAAGAATAAACACACCAGATACAATTAATTTTTTTATACTTCACGAGGGTTTAATTAGTCTAATAAACGACGAATTATTGGAAAAAAATTATGATGATATTGCCGATGATTGTAATTCATCAATGCAAACAAAAAAAGAGTTTTGCGATAATAAAACACAAGGAGGTTGGTTAGGTTTTACAGACAAATATTGGATGTCTGCTTTAATTCCTGATGCTGACCAATCCATTAACGTCAATTATAGATACGGAAATAATGGACGTGATAGCTATAGGGCAGGTTATGTTGGTCAGATATATAAAATTAACTCGGGTGAAAATATATCTTACGGCGGAAAATTATTTGTGGGTGCAAAAAAATTAAATGTCTTAAGTGCTTATGACGAAAATCTCTCTATACCAAGATTTACTGATGCAATTGACTGGGGCTGGTTTAGTTTTTTAACTAAACCTGTTTCATATGCCATTAATTGGTTTTTTGGTTATGCAGGTAATTTTGGTCTAGCAATAATTGCCTTTACCATCTTAATGCGTTTAATTTTATTCCCACTGGCACAAGCATCTTTTAAATCTATGGCAAAGATGAAAAAACTTCAGCCTGATATGCAAAGATTAAAAGAAACATATCCAAATGACAGACAAAAAATGCAGCAAGAACTAATGGCCTTGTATAAAAGAGAGGGAGCTAATCCTGTTGCGGGTTGTCTACCAATTTTAGTACAAATACCAATTTTCTTCTCTTTGTATAAAGTGTTGTTTGTTACGATAGAGATGTATCACGCTCCTTTTTATGGATGGATTCATGATCTATCTGCGCCAGACCCATTAGGCTTAATGACAATATTTGGATTAGTTCCTTGGGATGTGCCACCTATACTTTCAATAATTGATATTGGTATTCTTCCTATCATTATGGGGTTCACTATGTGGTTACAACAAAAACTAAATCCTGCTCCCGCTGATCCAACACAGGCTAGAATTTTTGCATTACTTCCATTTGTATTTACTTTTGTACTAGCTGGTTTTGCAGCTGGTTTAGTTTTATATTGGTCAGTGAACAATATTTTATCAATTGCGCAGCAATGGTATATTCAAAGAAGAATTTTAGCCAAAAATGGCTAGCTTAAATAAAAATTTAAATAACTTTTTTAATAATAATAAGTTTTTAGGTTCCTTTCAGTCATTTAAAGATATTCCTTATTCAGATATAAAAAAAGAATGTTGTTTTATAGGTAGATCTAATGTTGGAAAATCTAGTTTAATAAATTCGTTAACTAAAACAAAAAAATTAGCAAAAACTAGTAAAACTCCAGGAAGAACGCAGGCTATAAATGTTTTTTTAATTAGTGAAAAAATAAATATGATTGATTTACCTGGTTATGGTTTTGCCAAAGTATCAAAAGTTGCACGAGAAAACTTAATGATCTTGATTGAAGAATATATAGAAAATAGAGATACACTTGATCATGTTTTTTTACTAATTGACTCAAAAGTTGGTATCAAAAATTCTGATATTGATATGTTGGATTTATTGAGCGATTGCTCAAGAAAATTTTCCATAATTTTAACTAAAATAGATAAAATATCTAATAACCATTTAGAATATCAAAAAAAATCAATTTTAAGTTTAATGCAAAATTATAAAAAATCATTTACGAAAATATATCAATCTGAGACCAAAAAAAATAATGGTATTACAGAGATTCAAAGATCTATATACGGGTTATCACAATAAATATGAAATTTGATTTTTTATCAGAGAGTGATCAGGCTTATTTTATTCATAAAGCCTCAACCTTAGTTGAAGCTCTTCCATACATTCGAGAACATAGTGGTGATACCATTGTAATAAAATACGGTGGACATGCAATGGGAGATAAAAAACTGTCTGAGAGTTTTTCAAGAGATATTGGGTTATTAAAAGAAGTAGGTGTGTCACCAATTATTATTCATGGTGGAGGGCCTCAAATTGGTGAGAGACTTAAATCAAAAAATATATCAACACAATTTGTTGAAGGATTACGAGTTACTGATAAAGAAACAATTAAGGTAGTTGAGGAAGTTTTATCTAAGGATATCAATTCAGAAATAGTAGAATCTATAAGTGCCTCTGGAGGAAAAGCGATAGGAGTATCTGGTAATGATAACTTAGTCACTGCAACTAAATTGAACGTGGAAATTAAAGATAGTGATTCAAATATTGAAAAAATAGTTGATATTGGTTTTGTTGGACAACCAAAAAAATTAAACAAAGATATGCTAACTAGCTTTATAAAAAATGGTCAAATACCTGTCATATCTCCTTTAGGTAAGGATGAAAATAATTTTACATATAATATTAATGCTGACACTGTTGCGGGTTTTATAGCAGGTGAGTTACAGGCAAGTAAATTATTATTACTAACCGATGTACCTGGAATTTTAGACAAAGATGAAAAATTAATCTCATCAATAACTTTAGAAGAAGCTAAAAATATTGCTAATAAAGAATATATTTCTGGAGGTATGAAGCCGAAAATTAATACATGTATTGATGCAATGAAAAAAGGTGTTAAAAAATCTACTATTTTAGATGGAAGAATTCCTCATTCAGTAATATTAGAGTTATTCACTGAACATGGAATTGGTACACAAATAACAAGTAATTAAATGAGCTTTAAAGATAACATCAATACCTGGATATTTGATCTAGATAACACACTGTACTCTGCAGACAGTGGAATTTTTCAGCAAGTACATAAGTTAATGGGTGAGTTTGTAGCTAAAAATTTAAATATGGAATTAGCTGAAGCAAAAAAACTACAAGCAAAATATTACAAGCAACATGGCACTACATTAAGAGGTATGATGGATAATCATGGTGTAGATCCTGATTATTTTTTAGAAGAAGTTCATAAGTTAGATTACTCAATTGTTGGTCCAAATCAAAATCTTAATGATGAATTATATAAACTTGAGGGAAGAAAAATTATTTATACAAATGCTAATAAGCAACATGTCTTAGATGTGTTAGAGAAAATAAATCTAACAAACTTTTTTGATGAAATATATGATATTAAAATGGCTAATTATATTCCTAAGCCAGAAATTTCTCCCTATGAAAAAATTATCGACTTATTTGATATCGAAGCAAATAAATCCGCAATGTTTGATGATATTGCAAAGAATTTAGTTCCAGCAAAAAAAGTTGGTTTTACACCTGTCTGGGTTGATGCTGGTTATGAGAATTTTTCCGATGATATTGAAGCATCTAAAGAATATTTAGATTTTCAAACAAGAGATTTGAGTTTATTTTTAAAAGATGTAAATGAGGGTAAAATATGAGTGATCTGGAAAGAATTATAAATGATGCCTTTGAGGAGAGAGATAATATTAATGTCAATACTGCAGGTGATATTAGAAATGCAGTAGATGAAACTTTAAACAAACTTGATAGTGGAAGCTTAAGGGTTTGTGAAAAAATTAATAATGAATGGCAAGTTAATCAATGGATTAAAAAGGCAATTCTTTTAAGTTTCAGATTAAATGATAATGAAATCATTAAAGCATCGCATGCTACTTGGTTTGACAAAGTAGAAAGTAAAACTGCAAATTGGACTAAAGATGATCATCTGAAAGCAGGATTTCGATATGTACCAGACGCTGTTGTAAGAAAATCTGCATTTATTGCTAAAGGTGTTGTTTTAATGCCTTCTTTTGTAAATCTTGGTGCATATGTTGACGAAGGAACAATGATTGATACTTGGGCAACAGTTGGATCATGTGCACAAATAGGTAAAAACTGTCATATTTCTGGAGGTGCTGGTATTGGCGGTGTACTTGAACCTCTTCAAGCAAATCCTGTGATTATTGAAGACAATTGTTTTATTGGAGCTAGAAGTGAAGTGGCTGAAGGTGTTATTGTTGGTGAAGGTGCGGTTTTATCAATGGGTGTATTTATTGGAGCATCTACAAAAATAGTCGATCGATCAACTGGAGAAATTCATATGGGAAAAGTTCCAGCGTATTCAGTTGTGGTACCAGGTACATTACCAGGAAAAAAAGAAGGAGATATTAATCCTTCTTTATACTGTGCAGTTATTGTTAAAAGAGTTGATGAAAAAACTAGAAGCAAAACATCAATCAATGATCTTTTAAGAGATTAATGTCAGAAATTAATTTTGATCCAGTTACTCTTACACAATCCTTAGTTAAATGTGCAAGTGTAACTCCAAAAGATGAGGGCGCTTTAACAGTTGTTGAAAATCATCTAAGTGCTATAGGATGTGACTGTCATCCGTTAATTTTCTCTGGAAACAATTCTTATGAAGTAAAAAATTTATTTGCAACGATAGGAAATGAAGGAAAGCATTTTGCTTATGCTGGTCACACAGATGTAGTTCCAGTAGGAAATGAAAATTCTTGGAAATATCCTCCTTTTTCAGCAAGAATAGATGATGGTAAACTTTATGGAAGAGGTAGTGAAGATATGAAAAGCAGTGTTGCTTGTTTCATTAGTGCCGCTAAAAGATTTGTAGATAAATATAAAAATATTCCAGGTAAGATTTCATTTATTATTACAGGAGATGAAGAAAGAGATTCTGTAAACGGCACACCAAGAATTCTAGAATGGGCAAGTAAACAAAATTATAAATTTGATCATTGTCTTGTTGGTGAACCAACTTCTAAAAATGAAGTCGGCGACAAAGTAAAAATTGGAAGAAGAGGATCAGTTAGTTTCTTTTTTCAGGTAAAAGGTATTCAAGGACATACGGCGAATTCTCATTTAGCTGAAAATTCTTCACATCACTTAGTGAATTTATTAAATAGTATATTAGAAGAGCCGCTAGATGAAGGTAATGAAAATTTTTTACCAACATCAGTTCAAATCGCTACTATTGATATTGGCAATCCTGTTCAAAACGTAATTCCAGAATTAGCTAAAGCAACAGTTAATATTAGATTTAATGATATGCACTCATCTGACTCACTTATAAAATGGATTGATAATAAAATAGAAAAGATTTTCTCTAAACTGGAAAACGCTAGTTGCACTTATACATATGATGCAACAGCTGAGTCATTTTTGAATAAAGCCGGTGATTTATATAATATTATTTCAAAATCAATTTCTGATGTTACAGGCAGAAATAGCCCACCTGAGCAAGCAACCGATGGTGGTACTTCTGATGCAAGATATATAAAGAACTATTGTGAAGTAGTAGAGTTAGGTCTTAGAAATCAAACTCTTCATAAAGTAGATGAATTTGTTTTTGTTGAAGATATTATTAAATTAGAAAATATTTATTTTAGAATTTTAGAAAATTATTTTGATGTTAATTAATATCCATCAGATGGATTAACATCTGATTTTATATTTTTATTTTTTTTTAGTTTTTTATATTTGGAGTACATATATTTAACAGATGGCTCTATAGCTGTTACACCTGCAACGTGTGGAGTAATAGTTACATTTGGCAGTTTCCAAAATTGACTACTTGATTTTAAAGGTTCATCTTTAAAGACATCTAAATAAGCATAAAAATTTTTGTTTTTCTTTAAATGATTTAGAAGATCTTTCTCTTCAATTGCATTTCCTCTGCCTATATTTATTAAACAAGAATTTTTTTTCATATTCTTTAAAAACTTTTTATCTATTATGTTATTTGTTTGAGCTGTTGATGGTAGAATAGAAATGATAACATCAGAGCTTTTGATAAAACTTATAATATTTTTACCCGTATATATTTTTACATTTTTTACTTTTGATCGATTTTTTTTATATGCAATAACATTATAATTTAATTTATTTAGTAATTTTGCAATATGATTTCCAAGAAAGCCTAGACCTAAAATACCTACTGTTAAATTTTTATTATCAATTGGTGTCCTTTCTCCAGACCAGTATTGTTTGATTTGAGAATTTTGAAAAATTTTAAAATTTAATTGATAATTTAGTATTTGAGCTAAAGAATAATTGTAGAATGTGATCTACTCCAGCTCCCATAGAGAAAATAACTTGGAGATTTTTTAGTCTTGAAAGAATATTATCTGGTAGATTCCAAATAATTGCACAATTTACATCCTGAAAATTTTTATAATCTTTGATGGAAATTATTTTTTCATTTTTAAAATATTTTTTTATTGTTTTTTTCCAAACATCAATTTTATCAAAAGTTGTGTTATGAAATAAAATAGTCATTGAATATCATCTATTAACTTATTATATTTTACTACTTGTTTTTCCCAGATTAATTCATTTTCTGCTCTATTTTTTGCATTTTGTCCTAATTCAATTCTATTTTGTTTGTTCTCAACTAAATTCTTAATTGATTCATCTAATTCATTAAAATTATTAATAATTAAACCTGTTTTATTATGCAATACAGCTTCAGGAGTACCTCCAACATTTGAGGCAATTGAAGGAATTCCATATTGTGCTGCTTCAATGTAGGCGATTCCAAAACCTTCAATAGAATTTGCATGAGTTTCATCTATTGTCGGCATGATCATAATATCAGTCTTAGAAAAAATGAATTTTTTTTGATTTTCATTTATTGTTCCAACTAACTTCACATTTGATTCTAGATTATAATTTTTTATTTCTTTCTTTATATTCTCTAACTGATCACCTTCACCAGCAATTATATATTGAATATTTGGATAAATTTTTTTTAAATTAAAAATAGATTTAAGAATATACGAATGTCCTTTTCTTTTTTCTAGTCTGGCAAGAGTAAGCAACGTTGGATAACTATCATCTAAATCTATTGCTTGTTCTATAATATTC
>LUMB01000132.1_pt1 | contig 22874 bp, 23 predicted proteins | sample 730021 | NCBI WGS metagenome assembly LUMB01 (sample SAMN03860274, study PRJNA289734) | marine metagenome | biome: seawater column; feature: ocean; material: water; isolation source: Red Sea water column Station 91 - depth 25m | place: Saudi Arabia: Red Sea | collected 2011-10-15 | depth 25 m
CTCAATTGAGGCATCGCATTAAATAAAACTTGCTGAAAATAATGCAAGGCATAATCAACTTCATCTAAAACTGAAGGTTTAAATTGATGCAATTCATCTGTTCTCCACCAAAGTCTTACTTCCTCTTTTAATTGGGTTTTTAGAGAAATTTTTTCTTCTTTTGTTAGAAATTGCTCAATCTGTATTTTTTTTAACAAATTTGCTACTCTTGTTTGCTTATGTCTAATCGTATGTCTTACTATCTCCGTCGGATGTGCAGTAAAAACTAAACGAATATCCATTTCCTGTAATAACTCCTCTAATTTTCCTGGTGGTACATTTAATTTTCTCAGCCTGTAAAATAATTCTCTAAAAGTTACTGGAGCATTTTGCCTAGCCAATGCTGGGGCAAAAGGATCAAGATTATCGGGCGATTTTTGAACATCCTTATTGGTAAAGCTTTGAATATATCTATCTTCCTCAACTCTTTGTTCCAAAATATTCACGAGTTGAAAATATAATGAAAACGCCCTTGCTGCAGCTATGGATTCTGCTAAATCCATAGAATTTACAATATCAACTATTTCATTTTTAAAAGTTTTTGAACTATCACCATCAATTTGTTTTGAATAACTTAATTCTTTAAGCTGTATCAATCTCTCTGCTTGATCATCTGGGCATTCTTCTCTGAGCACAGATTCCCAGAGATCTTCAATTAAAAGACGATTTTTATCAAGTGGATCATTGTTACTTATCAGATCCACGTTATTATTTTTTATCTGTCGAAAAGATTCCATATAATCATTATGTCACAAGTGAAAATGTTCAGATCAAATGTTTATTTAAATAATCAAACATTCTAGGCCTCACTCCTAATCATATCTTCGATAGAAATTTTCATTATCTGCTCAATAGAAAGACCTTTTTCATATTGATTTATCCATTTCATAGATTGATTACCTTCTTCAAGCACTTTATAGATAGGATCTAAAAGATGTTTCATACCAAAATTTTCTGCTGTGGATGATAAATCTGATAATAAGTTTTGAATCCATTCTCTACAAATAACTTTTTTGCCATCTTGCCAGTGAATTAACTCTGAATTCAGACTATCTTTAGCAGCATTAATTTCATTTTGATCACATATTTCTGACAACTCATCCATAGAAAAAGTACTAGCATTCATAGGATCTAAGGTATTTATATTTTCAAAAAGATTTAAAATCCTTAGTTCTATCATGGCCGTTATCCCTAAAAGCAGATTAATATCGTGAACAAAATCACAAATTCTTAATTCCAAACGATCAAGAATTAAAGGTCTTTGGGGACCATTTGGTCGGATTGACGACCAAAAATGCCTAATATTTTGCATGTTTTTATTAGATATATTTTCCTCTATCCAGTCGATATAAGAATTATGATTTACAAAAAAAGGCACCCTACTTGGTGTTTTAGGAAACTGGATCCATCTCTGAGAGTGATTATTCGTAATTTTATTATTTAAAAAAGGTGAACTAGCACTTAATGATAGATATAGAGCAGCCTCAGATCTTATAAGTCTTATAGCTGTAAAAAGTTTATCTAAATCATCTATTCCTATGTTTATATGGACACTTGAAGTTGCAATAGATATTCCATAATTATCTTGAATAAATTGATGATAGACGTTGTCAATATCAGATCTTTGAAATTGAATATCGTGTTTAAAACAAAGAGTGGATGAAGGAATGATTGTTAACTCTTTTCTGTTTAGCCATTGTCTTAACTTTATTCTTGGAGTTATTAATTTTTCATATAAAGAACCGTAGTCTTTTTCAGGTGTTGTTATGTATTCAACGTTTCTGTTATCTGGCTCTTTTACAAAATCAGGAAATTTTTTCTCAATTTCAGCCGAAACACCAATATGAGAATTTAAAGAACCTGTGAAAAGTTCCACCTCAAAACCCTTATAAAGATTATTTTGACTCATTTATTTATCCAAACAGGCTAATGCTTTAAGTATCCCCTTTGCTTTATTTATCGTCTCTTGATATTCATTTTCAGGAAAAGAATCAGCAACTATTCCAGCTCCTGCTTGCACTGATACATCATATTTCCCATCTCTTGAGGGTTTAACTATCATGGTTCTTATCGTAATTGCTGTATTTAATGCACCATTAATATCAACAGATCCGTATACACCAGCATAAGGTCCTCTAGCATCTTTTTCAAAGTGCTTAATCAATTGCATAGCTCTTATTTTTGGGGCGCCAGTTACTGTCCCAGCGGGAAAGGATGCTTTGAGCAAATCCCATACATCAGCATTGTTTTTTAAGATTCCCTCAACTTGACTGACTATATGCATAACATGTGAATATTTCTCAATAACCATTAAATCCTTGACCTTGACAGTACCAATTTCACAAACTCTTCCAAGATCATTTCTCCCAAGATCAATTAGCATTACATGCTCAGCTATCTCTTTTGGATCTTTTAATAATTCCTTTTCTAATTCCAAGTCTTGTTGATTATCAATACCTCTAGGTCTTGTGCCAGCTATTGGTCTTAAGCTTGCAACAATCTGACTATTTTTATTTTTTTCTGCTTTAACCATTACTTCAGGACTTGAACCTATCAGATACCATGAGCCAAAATCAAAAAATGACATGTATGGAGATGGATTAACCATCCTCAAACTTCTATATAAATTAAAGGGATCATTATTGACTTGAGTTTGGAATCTCTGACTTATAACTATTTGGAAGATATCTCCCTTTCTTATGTATTCTTTTGCAGAGAGAACTGCATCCTCAAAATCTTTTTTCTCCCAATTACTTTCTAGATCTAAATTCAAATTCTCATTTTCATTCCAATCTAAAAACTCATTTTCTTTTAGAGGAACTCTCATTAAATTTCTAGTTTTCTGAATTTTAGAAATTGAGTTTAGATACAATTCTTCAATTGAGCACTCTTTTGAAGAAGTTGTATCTGCATAAACCACTGCAGTAATACATCTTTTTATTTGATCAAAAACAACTAACTGATCAAAAAACATCCAGGAACCATAGGGGATATTGTTTTCTGGTATTTCATTTATTGGAACGCTTGGTTCTATTCGATTTATTAATTCATAACCCCAAGAGCCATATAACTGTCCAATTGATGGTAAGTCATCAAGCATGGTTGACTTATATTCATTTGTCCAACTTCTCAAAATATCAAAAGGATCACCTTTATGTGTTTCAGTTTTGCCATTATTCCAAGTTTTAACTATTTCTTCTCCATAACAAACGGCTTCCCAAAGAGGTTTAGTAGCAACAATACTCCACCTACCCAAATTCTCCCCACCTTCAACAGATTCAAGAAAAACACCATGGGAATCTTTTGAAGATAATTTTAACCAAGTCGATAATGGAGTCTCTAAATCTGCTGGCCAAGTTTCAACTATAGGTATAAAATTTTTACCTTCTTTGTAAGCCTTTAAAAAACTATCTTTCTGTGAGCTGATCATATTAATAATGTCAGCCCAAATTATAATTATTTTCTTCTTTTATATCAACTTTAAGGAAGTTAATCAAAAGTATTCTTAGTTGTAAATTTCAAACCAGCTGGATTAGGATTCTCACCTATTCTTCTAGGATTATGACCTACTTTCTCTCTGCCTTCATTTACTTTTTCAGGGAAAACACCATCCTTTGGGTGTAAAAATTCAATATCGCCACCTGGGAAAATTCGGTAGATTTTAAAATCTTCAATTCTTGGTTTGAAGGCTCTTAATTGTGTCCCTAATGCAAGGCATTGTTCTTTTCTTGCAAAGTACATTAAATTATCACCTTCATGCATAATAGCCGCTCCACCGGTGGGCAATTCAAATGCTTGTTCCTTTGAACTTTTCCATACAATTGCATATTTTTCTTCGGTTTCTGCTGAGTTTAATAAACCCCCAGTACTTCCTATATGCTTTGGAAATTGACCAACTAAAGTTTCAGTCATCCTAAATTTTGAGTTATTTCTAATAAGAAATTAGCATTCATATTTTGCAAAATTCAAAATTAATAGGAAATTTTCTACATTATTTAATATATGTATAACTTAATTCTCATTTCATTTTGCATCTGAAATCGGAAAAAATACTGTCAAACCTGTATCACGTCTTTGTGTGACATGCCCTCCTAAACTAGCTAACAACTTTTGAGTGGCATTTTGACTAAGTTGTAAACTTCCAGTTTGAGGGTTCCAATTTAAAACAGGACCAATATCAGAACCGTTATCTTTTTTTAGAATTTCTTTTTGATTGTTATCTAATTTTTGTACTTTGAGTTGAAGTTTGAGTTTTTGACCAGCTGGTCTTAATTCTAAAATTAATGTACTACCTTCTTTTAATCCTCTAGTATTTTTATCAATTAATCCTCTTAACATTAATTCTAATTTTTCAGAATCACTCAAAATTTGTGGAAGTTGTTTGGGGATATCTATCTTCAAAGAAATACCACGTCGGTTTAATTGTTTATTCCATAAAGGAGCAAGCTTTTTGAAAATTTCGGCTAAATTAATTTTCGCCAAGTTATTCAATGATGGCACTTCATTACCAACTAATTCTGCTGCATTAAAGATTAAACCAAACCTATCAATTTGTTCATTACATTCATTATCTATTTGAATTAAACGATTTCTCATTGATTCATCCATTTTATATTTTTTTAAAGTAGAACTTATTAGGGTTCTTATTGTTGCCAAAGGAGTTCTTACTTCATGAGAAATTGCACGTAATAATTTTGCTTCAGTTATTTGCACATTTTTTTCATCATTTTTCACAGAATTCTGTATATTATGATTTGGTGTAATATTTGCTAATTTTGCCGATAATATTGGCCAAAATAATTTTTCAAATTGATTATTAATATTAAGGTTACCTAAATTATTGATTGCATTACGAAATTTTACTCCTTCCTCATAATTTTCTTGATTTAATTTTGCATGCATTAATTCAATTGAAAGTTTTAGGCTTTCTTCATCACACTTCATTAATAGAATTTTCTTATCTTTTTCTCCTACAATTGATAATACGCATTGAAAATTTGGAGTGATTATCATCAAAAAAGGTTCATAGCCATCTTCTTGACAAAGATTTAAGACTTTATAATTACTAACTAAATCGAAATCTTTTTTTATCTTTTCTGAATTATTGACTGGTAAAAAACCTGCATTCTCATTTTGAAAGTATGGAAACCCCTCAGGAGACCAAAGCCATCCATGAAGTTGATTTAAAAATTTTTTATCATTAAAAGCTGGCAAAGGCGAGGCAACCCATATCCCCCCCTGTTTATAATTCTGAGAAAGGAAATCTTTTTGAATAACTTCTAAAGAAGCCCACCACATTCTTCTGGATGTATCATCATCCACATATATGGTTTGAACTCCTTTAATCAAAAGCTCTTGAATTTTTTTTATAGTTATTTGTGATTTCATCAACTTCTTAGTGATCTAGAACGTTTCAATATAGATAAAACAAATCCAATAGATATAAAATTAGTCACCAATGACGTTCGACCATAGCTCATAAAAGGAAGGGGAATCCCAGTAACTGGTCCTAATCCAATAGTCATAAATAAGTTAATAATTATTTGAAATAAAAAAGTTGAGGCTATTCCAATAACAATTAGAGATTCAAAGTTAGTCCTAGCAATTGTTGCAGTATTAATAAGTTTTTTAATCAAAAAAAAGAACAAAAATAAAACTATAGCGCACCCCACAAAACCTAATTCTTCCCCTAAAGCACTGAATATAAAATCAGTATGTTGTTCAGGTATAAATTGCAAATTAGTCAGCTTACCTTGTAGCAAACCAGTCCCAAATAATCCTCCAGAACCAATTGCAATTTGACTCTGTATCAAATGATATCCGCCACCTAATGGATCTCTATTTGGATCTAAAAATAAAACTAATCTATCTTTTTGATATTCTTTTAAGCCATATTGCCACAAAATTGGTGTAAATTTTGCCACTAATAAATGGAACGAAATAGCGAGAGCAGAAAAAATAATTTTCTTTTTTGAAGATCTATAAGCAAGATATCCTATAACTGGAATCCAGAAAATAAGAAGAGTTGGTAAGGTTAGATATAATATTGATGTGATAATACAAAACACTAATATCAAAATCCACTCTATGGGCATTTGAGACCAATAGAGCATCACACCTGTCAAAACAATTAAAACTAAAGAGGTACCTAAGTCCGGTTGAAAGAAAATTAATAACCAAGGAATAACTACTACTAATAAGGGCAATACTAAATCTCTTATTGTTAGGATTATTTTTTTGTCGAGTACTAAAGCAAGAGTTAATACAGTACTAAGTTTAGCTACCTCTGAAGGCTGAAAAGAAAAGATGCCCAAGTTTAGCCATCTTTGAGCACCAGAAACTGAAATTCCAAAAAAATAAATTAATAATAAGGATATTAAAGTGCACAAATAAAATGGAATCAAATACTTTCTAATACTCTCTAATGGTATATAAGAAATAAAAAATGCTAATAAATAACCTAAAAAACCAGTTAGGATATGACCTAAATAGTTCGACACTAAAAATTCACCTTGAAACGAGAGGGATTTCAATAGGAATTTGAGCTAATAATGGTAAGTCATTTTCGTTAGCTAATGTTTGTCCACCACCTTTACCAAAAATTTCATATTTTTTACCTGGCATATCTGGCGGAATAAATACTGACATATTTTCTACAATTCCCAGTAAAGGTACTCCGAGTTGTTTAAACATTGCTAATCCCCTCCTTGCATCTTGCAAAGATACTTGTTGAGGAGTAGTGACAACTATAGCTCCAGAAATAGGCACAGATTGAGAAAGGGATATTTGAGCGTCTCCTGTTCCTGGAGGCAAGTCAATAACCAAAAAATCAAGATTATTCCATTCAACTTGGTACAAAAATTGTCGGATAATACTATTAAGCATTGGTCCTCTCCATATAACTGGCTGACCTTCTTCTATGAGGAAACCCATTGATACCAATGAAATTCCATATTTATTTATTGGTATTAACCTTTGATCACTGCCACTACCTTCTGTAACCTTTGGATTCTGTTCGGCAACTCCCATCATTGAGGGAGTATTAGGTCCATATATATCCGCATCCAGCAAACCAGTTTTTAAGCCTAATTTAGCTAGAGAACAAGCGAGATTAACTGCAATGGTACTTTTTCCAACTCCACCTTTACCACTACTAACAGCTATGATATGCCGAATCCCATCAATCTTCTGCAACTCAGGAGCATTACTTTGATTTTGAGATTCTGTTTTGGAAGGATTATTATCTATCTCTATTTGAACATCATCAATATCTTCAAAATCCAGTAGTACTTTTCTAACCTCTTGTACAATTCTATCTCTCTGAGAATTTGCAAATGATGGTAATGATAATGTTACGATTACTCTCGGTATAGTTACTCTTACGTTTTTAATCCAAGCTAATTCAATTACATTTTTCTGTGATCCAGCATCTAGAACTTTTTGTAAAGCAAAATTCGCATCTTCTATTGTGGTCATTAAATTTTTAAATATTTTGACAAGGTAGTCGACTGTTTAAAAGATTAAGAACTATGTCGAACTATCAAATAATAGGCAATAAGGACCCCCTAAGAGAAATTATAAAGAGAAACTTATAATTAACCAAAAAAATTTTTTTCTTCAAGATTTACTAAATACATGTTGAAAGAACCTCCTAAAAACTCGAGAGAAAAAACTAAAAATCTCTTATTAACTCTACAAGACAAAATTTGTTCAGGACTTGAAAATGTAGATGGCAAAGGGAAATTTACAGAGGAATCCTGGCTAAGAGACGAAGGTGGCGGTGGAAGATCAAGAGTATTGAAAAATGGTTCTATTTTTGAGCAAGCAGGCGTAAATTTCTCGGAAGTACAGGGAAAAGAATTACCTCAATCTATAATCTCTCAAAGGCCCGAAGCAAAAGGTCATGAATGGTTTGCTACGGGAACTTCTATGGTTTTGCATCCTAAGAATCCCTATATTCCTACAGTTCATCTGAATTATCGATATTTCGAAGCTGGTCCTGTTTGGTGGTTTGGGGGAGGTGCAGACTTAACCCCTTTTTATCCTTATCTTTCTGATGTAAGGAATTTTCATAATGAGCATAAAAAAGCTTGTGAGAAAGTTGATCAAGATTTGCATAAAGTTTTCAAACCATGGTGTGATGAATATTTCTTCTTGAAGCATAGAAATGAATCTAGAGGCATAGGAGGTATTTTTTATGATTATCAAGATGGTTCAGGCAATATTTATAGAGGAAATAATCAAAATGGAGAAGCATCAAAAGCTTCACAAAATATTGGCAGATCTAATTTAAATTGGGATGATTTATTTTCTTTAGCGGAAAACTGTGGGCAGGCATTCCTCCCTTCATATTTGCCCATTATTGAAAAAAGAGCTTCTCAAACATATTCATCGAAGGAAAGAGAATTCCAGCTATATCGAAGAGGTAGATATGTCGAATTCAATTTAGTTTGGGATAGAGGGACAATTTTTGGACTACAAACAAATGGCAGAACTGAATCTATATTAATGTCCTTACCGCCTTTAGCTAGATGGGAATATGGATATAAAGCTAAAAATGGTTCTCGAGAGGAATTTCTCACATCAATTTTTACAAAACCCCAAGATTGGTTAAATGATAAAGAGTTAGAGAAATTCTGTATAGAGAATAATATTTTTGATTAAAAATTATCGAATAAAATTTTAAAGTATCTTAAATAGGTGTTTTAAATAAAGAACCGTCACTTTTCAATTGAAGTTTTTCTCCGAGTTCATTTTCTAAAGAGATTAATTCATCCCTATGGGCTCTAAGTCTCATAAAAGTTGAATCATTTTCATTTTCGTTGATCAACCTTAATTCAAATTTCTCCTCTCTTGCTGATTTTTTAAAATAAACAATTCCAGACAAAGGGCCACCAATTAATCCCAAAAGAATAGGCCACCAACCTAATTCAGGATATATTTGAATAATTACTAATCCCAAAGCACAAGAACCAAAACCGCCAAGAAAACCTAAAAAAATTGCTAAAAATTTACTAGAAACAACTTGACCCTTGAATATTAAAATTCTTTGTTCAAAATCTCCTCCTGTTTGCTTCCATCCCCTCAAATTAAGCCATTCACATAAACCATTTAAAACCTTAATTGGCTGCTGAGAAGATGAAATCTCAACGATGGTTGTTCTATCTTTACTGGAAGCCCTAAGAAAAAAAAATAATCCTATGGCCAAGAGAATTGTCAGCAATAATGTTGAATTTAAGGAATATGACATTAAATAATTTTTTCTAGTAACTCGAGAATAAAAATTAAAGTTACATCATATTATAATTTTTTAGAATTATTCTGTAAAATATTCCTATTAGATAAAAATTCTTAATTAAATAAAATCTTAAGTAATATTCTAAATCTTAAATTACTTTAAATACTTATTAAAAATGACTATTGAAAATAAAAATATTGATCTTCTTTATAGCGATTTAACAGTAGATTTATACAATCTTTATAAAAAATCATCCTACCTAGCTATTGACACTGAAGCAATGGGTTTAATTCATGGAAGAGATAGACTCTGTTTAGTACAAATATGCAATGAATTTAAAAGAACATCCTGTATAAAAATCGAACTTAATACATCTTCTTCACCTCATTTAAAAGCACTTCTTGAAGATGACAAAATTACTAAAATATTTCACTATGCGAGATTTGATGTAGCAGCTCTAAAATGCAATCTTGAAATTAATACAAAAAATATTTTTTGTACAAAAATTGCTAGTAAGTTGGCAAGAACTTATACAAATAAACACGGTTTAAAGGATTTAATTAATGAATTGTTAGGTATAGAACTGGACAAAAGCTCGCAAAGTAGTGATTGGGGTAGCAACGAAGATTTAACAAAAGATCAATTAGATTATGCAGCAAATGATGTTAGATATTTAATTGAAGCTATGCATAAATTAAAAGTTATCTTAGAAAGAGAGAATAGATATGAATTAGCTCAAAAATGTTTCGAAACAGTTTCTGTACATGCTGATTTAGACATACTAAAATTCTCAAATATATTTGAACATTAAGAATCAATCTTCAGTTAAAAAATTATCTTCACCATCAAGAGTTTCCATAAGCTTATCAAGTATTCTTGAAGAACTTAATTTATCTCCATCATTTTTTTCACAAATTTTTAAAACATTTTGCGCAACTTGTATTTTTTCTTGAATAGTTTTCGAGCCTTCTTTTGCAATTTGAATTTCTACTTTCTTTTTAGCAGAAGATAAGCTTATACTCATAAGTTTTGCAATCTCTGCACAAATTTTTAGATATTGCCGATCATTTATTGGATACATAAAAGAATTAATAATTAATAAGCTAGTGCCATTTACTAAGATAACAAATGAAGGTTTATGGCATCTACGATTTTCTTACTTGCTCCGGATTCCCCCATTCTTTTTTTTCCAATTTTTGCTTGTTCTAACCTATCAACTTTTCTTTTCAAAAGTAAACTTAAACGTTTTAAAAGAATTTTTTTGTTCTTGCAAACTAAAACACTACCTCCCAATAATCTTGATTGCCTTTTTGCAAATGATTTTGTAAATTGTGGTCCAGGTCCCGGTAGAGAAAGAGATGGAATTCCAAGGCCAGCAATTTGCTCTGTAGCAGTTCCTGCATTAGACAAGCCAACTTCTGCCATATTGGCCCATGAATTGAATTTACCTTTTCCAATCACTACATATTGATCTTTCTTTTTCCATACTGAATCTTCATCAATTAGAAATTTAACTTTACTCTGTTTTATAAAACCATATTTATTTAAATAATTTTGAATTTGAATCACATTCGCATTAATGCTCAAAGGCAAAAGTATTAATAAATCCTTTGATAAATCAAAATCTTGCAAACAATTTAGAAAATTATCAAGATTTTTAAGAGCTTCAGGGTATCTACTTCCAACTAATAAAATAATCCTTTTAAAAGAAATAATATTTGATATCTTCTCGTTTGTTGCATTAACAAAATCCATCATTGGATTACCCAAGTATTTTGCATCAATATTTTTTCTATTCAAATTATTAGCTGTAATTTTATCTCTCATAATTAAATTTTTACATCTTGGAGATTTCATTAAAAACATTTCCCATGGATCCCATTCAGAACCTTTCAACTTATGATAAAAATCGCTTAAATCCCAACCTGGCCCACTACTCCAAGTATGATCACTTTTGGGAGTTCCAATGAAACTAAATTCGCATTCTGAACTCCAAGCGTAGAGTAATGGCAAGAAATCGCCTACTGCGATAATTTTGCAGTTATGTTTTGACTTCTGTTTTACAAGTAGAAAATTTCTTAAATTATCGATTAAAAATCCTGCAAACAAATCAAGCACAAATCCCTTCAGACTTTGATTACTAAAACCTCCACTAGGCAGCTCTTTTAAAAATCCTATTTTACGAAAATTCTTTGATTTTATGGAATTAAATACATCTCCATTTCCTACTAACGGCAAAACTTCAATATTTTTATTTTTTATTTTTTTTAGTAATCTTTTTATTATCTCCGATGCGATTACATCTTCTCCATGACCATTGCATATAAATAATAGAGAATGAGACACCTTACTGTTAAGATCATAAAAAGACTCAATCGAATCTTTTTCGGCGGCATGGCCAAGTGGTAAGGCAGAGGATTGCAAATCCTTTATCCCCAGTTCGAATCTGGGTGCCGCCTTATTTAATTTTTTTACGCATTTAATTATGAAATTTTCTAAGAACTTCAATTTCAAATAAAGGGTATAAAGTTTCAATTACTTATTGATATATAGAAAAATAATCTTTTCTTTATTATTGATAAATAATACCCGATATCTATTAATAAATAAAATTTAATTAATTTATTAATTATTTTCATCAGATTATTTATATAAAAATTTGAATTATTTTAGTAATCATTATCTGCTACACACATTCCTAAACATCTAACACCATTTGATGCAGTCCTTTTGCAATGATTACATAAAATGGGATCTTTCTCTGAAGTAAGGTTAATTTTTGAATTATTTTGGTCTTTAAAACTTATTAACTCTTGTGTTGAATCAAATAGAGTCATTCTTGGAATCATCACTTGAGTCGATACTAACAACAAGTGAAGCATTTGTGTTGGAAGAGGGTATATCCATAATTTTTACAGTTTCTTTAGGCTCATCAATAACTTGATTTTCTTCAGTACTCTCATCAACTGCACAAGCTTCAAGAGCCTCTCGAAGTAGTGAATCAAAAGTTGCTCCAGGCAATCTATGTCTAGCAACCTCAAGAAAAGTTCTCGGTAACGATTCAGATGCAGCATCTCGTAAAGCAGGATTATTCTTTCTATGTTCTTGTTCTTCTTCTATTGATTTAATAAACCTCAGTGTGACATCTCTTTTGGTAGAAGCTTTTATCAGCGTATCGTTTTCCGGATTACTAACATTAGGTTCATTTTCAAGATCACTAAGTCTTTTTTCCAAACTATTTAAAACTTCATTAGCTTCTTTACTAATATGCGCTAATTGACCATCGGACAAATTAGGTAAATCAGCGACAAAAACTTTCCCATGATCCCTTAGTGTCAAGAAAGTTGGTCTTGGGCCTTGAGCCTGTCTACCATTTGATTCAGAATTATTACCTATTGGTCTTTTTGGAGGTGTAGGGCCAGCTGAACTACGTCTACGTGTAATTCTTTGATTATTTGCAAAGGGCATTGAATAAAGGTTAAATCTTAATACTTAAACTTCCGATATAATTCGGCGGTAATTTTATTATATTACACCTAACTTTTTCATTTGGGTATAAAAAATAATTTTTTAAAACTCATTTAAAAAAGATAAAAAAATTTAAGTTAAAATTTCTGGCAAAAATTTACTAATTGTTGAATCATTTTTTCGAACTATCTTTCCAATTTCCCAACTATCTATGTCATGATCTTTACAGATACTTAATATCGCGTCCTTAAATTGTTTATCAATAATTAAACAAAATCCCACTCCAAGATTGAAAGTATTCCAAAAATCTTTTTCAGGAATCGATCCTTTCTCTTTAAGGAATTTAAATAAAATAGGTATTTCCCAAGAACTGGTATTGATATAAGGAATAAAATCAGAAGGAATACATCTTGGTAAATTTTCTGGAATTCCTCCTCCAGTTATATGAGACATTGCTTTAATTTCTATATTTTCAGATAACATTTGGTTAATCACATTATTGTAAATTTTTGTAGGTTTCAATAACTCATCATAAAAATTTAAGTGAGAAACTTTTTCAAATTCTTTATCTATTTGATTATTGTTTTGAATAATTTTTCTTACTAAACTAAAGCCGTTACTATGAACTCCATTACTTTTTAAAGCAATTATTAAGTCATTTTCAGAGACTTTTTTACCATTAATAAGCTTATCCTCATCAACTATTCCAACACAAAATCCTGCAAGATCATACTTATTTTTTGAATAAAATCCAGGCATTTCAGCAGTTTCTCCGCCGAGTAATGAACAGTTATTTTCTCCGCATCCATGTGAAATTCCCTGAACAACCCTCAATAATTGTTTCTTATCAAGCTTACCGGTAGCAATATAATCTAGAAAAAATAAAGGTTTTGCACCACTAGTAATGATATCGTTCATGCACATAGCAACTAAATCAATACCAACCTCAAAGTGAAAGTTTTTACTTTGGGCTAATTCTAATTTTGTTCCAACACCATCAGTTCCTGAAACAAGAACTGGTTTTTTAAAACTATCGATAGGAATTCTAAACAAACCTCCGAACCCACCAATACCCTCAATCACATTAGATGTATGAGTTCCTTCAACTGCCTGTTTAATTTCGGAAACAAATTCTCGCCCAGCTTCTATATCAACACCTGATGTTTTGTAATCCATGAAATAAAAATGATAGACTTTCCCTATATAGATATTCCTCCTAAGATTGCTTTTGTCCAGTAATTATTTATCAAATAGATTTATTTTTTAAAAACAAAGTGAAGAAAGTAATCATAAGGAAAACTGAAGAAATAGAAAATTGGAGGAGAAATATAAATAGTGAAATTAACTTCATTCCAACAATGGGTAATCTTCATAATGGACATATAAAACTAATATCAACAGCAAAAAATGACAATTCTAATGTTAATTTAGTAAGTATTTTTATTAATCCACTTCAATTTGATAACAAGTTAGATTTAGAGAATTACCCTAAAACAATTGATAATGATATAAAAATCTCCTTTTCAAATGGCGCAGATGCTATCTTCATCCCAAGTAATGAAGATATATATCCACCGAATAATAAAAATATTAAATTCCTAAAAGCTCCAAAAGAATTATCTTCTGCATTATGTGGATTAAATCGAATTGGACATTTTGATGGCGTTTGTACAGTAGTTTATAGATTACTTAATCTCATCAAGCCAAAAAATCTTTACTTAGGAGAAAAAGATTGGCAACAACTTTTAATTTTAAAAAATCTTGTCCTAAAAGAGAAATTAAATGTTGCTATTAAATCTATTCCTACACAAAGAGATTTTGATGGAATTCCTTTAAGTTCACGTAATGTACATTTATCAAAAAACGAAAGAAAATTGATTAGGTTTTTTTCAAGTGAGTTATTAGAAGCAAAAAAAAATTTTCAACAAGATAAAAAGATCAATTTAAACCAAATAATTAAGAAGCTATCAGCAAAAAAAATTTCAATTGAATATTTAGAACATTTACACCCTCATACACTCCAAAAAGCAAGACTTGAGGATAATATTTCGTTACTGGCTGGTGCGATAAGATGTGGAGAGACAAGATTAATTGATCACGTTTTTCTAATGAAAAGAAGGCCGATTATTGCAATTGATGGTCCTGCAGGTTCAGGTAAAAGTACTGTAACAAAGTTAATAGCGAAGAAACTTAAACTTTTATATTTAGATACTGGAGCAATGTATAGGGCATTGAGTTGGCTTATGATAAAAGAAAGTATTGATTATAAAAAAGAAAAAAAATTACAGAATATTCTTAAAGATATATCTATTGTTTTCAAGTCGAATACAAATTCACATCAGGATGTTTATGTTAATAACTACTGTGTTACTGAAGAAATTAGGTCGCAAAAGATAAGTTCCATCGTTTCTAAAATTTCCTCAATAAAAGAAGTAAGAAAATTCTTAGTAGAAGAACAAAGAAAAATTGGAGAATCAGGCGGACTTGTAGCTGAGGGAAGAGATATGGATACACAATTAATGAGGTGGTGGATAAAATTATTGATCTTTATAATGACAAGATTCCTAAAGAGACTGAGATCAAATAAATTCAAGAAATACTTTCCAAAAAACCGTTTACAGAGTCTTCTAAAATATCAAGGACATAATCGAAGCCCTCATCACCTCCAAAATATGGGTCAGGAACTTCTTGCTCATTAAAAACTGATCTAAAATCTTGTATTTTTTTAATTGATGCAAAATCAGTTGAAGCTGTTCTATTTTTAAGATCTTGAATATTTCTAAAATTTGAATCGTCCATCGCAAGAATATAGTTAAATTCGTCAAAATCTTTGCTAGTAATTTGACGAGCCCTGCTTAAGATATTTATATCTCTTCTTTCTGCCGCAATTCTCATCCTAGAGTCAGCTTTTTTTCCAATATGCCAACTCCCAGTTCCAGCAGAATCTACAATAAAGCCATCGGTTAATCCCTTCTTTTTAAGTAGACTTATAAAGATAGCTTCTGCTGCAGGAGACCTACAAATATTTCCCAAACATACAAAAAGAACAGAAATTTTTTTCATATGATTTCAAATTTCAATAAATTATAAGACTTTTAAGTAGTAAATAAAACTTCTTTAATTAAAGATTCAGTAAATTCTTTACCAAACAAACTCGACAACATTGGCCTTGCTGGATCGTTATCTCTTCTATAATTCAAATAATTATTTTGACCGTTTATTAATTCTTTTTGCAGTTCAATATTGACTTCTTTGCTTTCGAAAAGAATTTCCAAATACAAATCAAGATATTCCTTAAATGAGTTATAAAGCTGATTAGCAATTAAAAAATCACTTCTTTCTTCTTTTGGTAATTTTGACCAAATTACTCCTGGAGAAAAAAATCTAGCTACATCCGCAGACATTTTTTCAGCTAATGGGAGTGATGAATGACAATGATTTTTGAGTTTTATAAGTTTTTCTAATAACTCATTATTGTATTGATTTTGTATTTTTAATGAAGGCTGAAAATCTAACACTAATAAATAACTATTAGGTAGAGAAACAAAATCTACTCCAAAAAATGGGACGTTATAAATAGTATTAGGAATAATTAAAAAATTTAAAACAGAATAATTTGGACTATTTATACAAACTGCTCTTGCGAATTGAATTCTTTTTTTATGCGTTACACCCCAAGTAGAGAGATTCACATTTTTTTTTGATTTTTTTGAACCATAAGTTGAATCTTTATAAGAATATTCCGAGGGTATTATTTTTTCTAAACAGTTATATTTACTTAAATTATTTGTTAAATATTTTAAAAAATTATGCCATCTCCAATCTGGCCTGTAAAAAATAGTATCTTGTATTAACATTCAATGAATAATCTCATTATTTAATGTAAAAAGAAATTTATTGATAAATTTTTTTGTCCATTTTTCTCCAAAAAAAGATTTAAACAATTTATCTGCAGGGTCTTTTTCAAAACTGTACTTATCATATTTAATTTGATTAATCTTTATTTCTTCTGCATTTAAAAATTGATTAACAGGATTCGATTTATAAATGTTCAAATAATTATTTACAAATGAATGGAATATATTATTTAAATCTCTATCAAGATTTAATTTATTTCCTCTACATATAATCACCCATGGGGAAAAATACTTTTTTGAATCATATATATTCTTCATTTTATTATTATCAAATGCAGAATATTTTTTCTTAATACTACCTAAACTTGAACAATATTTTTCAAGATATTTGCTTTCTTGAATTAAAGGTTGATAATCAAGTATTGCTAATAACTTTTGAGAAGTTCCAAACCATAAAATATCAGCTCCTAAAATAGGCATTTCACTATCAAAATTAGGATATGCGACCGTATTAAACACTTGCAGTTTTTTGCCACCATCTAATCTTGTTATTCGCCACTTTCTATATTCGGGAGATGAAAAAAGCCAATTTTTAATAATATATTTTGAGTCTTCATTGTGATGTTCTTTGAATTCACTAGATATTTGTACTTCATGTCCATTTAATTCATCAATATTGGTTTTAAGGAAATCAACTAATGAATCAAACATAAATATTAGGTCTCGGTACTTCCTTTCCTAACTTTTTTTGTAATGTAATTGAATACAATCTTGCCTAAAACAGCAATCAAGTTACCTTCAAGCTCCTTAAACATTTTCATATTGTAAGTAAAAGCTTGATTAGCTTCATCAATAATTTGATCAGCAGTCTTTTGATTTATTGGAAGTTGATTCAAAGTAAGGGAATATTCTTCCTTGAATTTCTTTTCATCAGCAATTAATTCAAACTCATAAAAATTTAAACCATCATTTCCCTGCAAATTTAATGCTTTTTTAGCGATCCTTTTCAAGATTTGCCCCCCAGATAAATCTCCTATATAGCGAGTGTAGTGGTGACCAACTAAGAGCTCTGGTGAATTTTTTGCGACCTCTCGGATTCTTTCAACATATTCTTTTGCTGAGTGAGAAATATTAATTTCATTCTTCCAGTTTTCACCAAAATAAAATTTAAGATCATTTACAAGAGTTTCTTTCCTGAATAATGATTTAAAACCTATAGGTTTTATTACGGGATGTTCCTCATTGACCAGTCTTTCAATTTCTTCTTCCATAGCTTCATAAACAAAATATAAATCACTAATTAATTTTCTATAAGATTTTTTTTCAACAACTCCTTTTAAAAAACAAGCCACAAAGCCAGTATTTTCTGCCATAGTATGGGATTTTTTTGTCCCTTCTCTTAATTGTCCTGCAAGAGCAACTGCCATATATTTTGAATTATTTTTGTAAGTGTATTTAATCTACAAGGAAAATACATAAAACAGCTAATTTTTGTTACCAGCGGATGTTGTAGAGAATAGCTTATAAAGTTCTTTACAAACCAAAAAAAGGTTATCTTTTTGTTCCTTTTGCGGTAGATGAGTACCAGTCATTTCCCAATCACCGATGGTAGCCACTCTCCATCTCTCGGAGGGAACAATCATACCTCGCATTATTATTCCCAACAATTTCGGAACTCTGCCATTATTATCATTTTCAATTCTTAATTGTAAGAGTATTGCTCTACATTCAATAAGAGGACTCCAACCAGGGAAATGAAACGCAAAATCAATAGTATCTTGCATGGATTCATTATTTGAATTGTCCCAGGGACTAAAGTTTACGCTTGCATCTGGAAAATATTTCCGAAACAAAGCTGCAGTAGAAGCAATTTTATTAGCTATTTCAACATTACTTACATTTGAACTCGCATTCATAAGTAGCTGAGTATTTTTTTGAAAATGACATAATTTGCTTTAACTTGCTTATTAACTACTTTTTCTTTTAATAAAGATGTTGAAATGCTGATCAATAAACTATTCTCTATTCACATTTGAATAATAAATTTCTAGGTTTTAAAGAAAATAACTCATCGCAAATTACAATACGAGGAACTTCAATGAGTTATCTTTTATTAATTCAATGCTATGCCAAAATTTGAAAAATTAACTTTACCTAATGAAGGCGAGATAATAACTTTTAATCAAGGCAAACCTAATGTTCCTAATAATCCAATTGTCCCATTTATTAGGGGTGATGGTACTGGAGTTGATATTTGGCCTGCAACTCAAATCGTTCTTGATTCAGCGATTAAAAAAAGCTATGGAGATGAAAGAAAAATTAATTGGTTTAAAGTCTATGCAGGCGATGAAGCTTGTGAACTTTATGGAACATATAACTATCTCCCTCAAGATACTATTGAAGCAATCAAACACTTTGGTGTAGCCATCAAAGGTCCTTTAACGACTCCCATCGGTGGAGGTATTAGATCTCTTAATGTTGCATTAAGGCAAATCTTTGATTTATATAGCTGTGTTAGACCATGCAAATATTATTCAGGAACTCCAAGCCCTCACAAAAATCCCCAAAATTTAGACGTTATTGTTTATAGAGAAAATACTGAGGATATCTACATGGGAATTGAATGGGAAGCGGAGGATAATAATTGTCTTGAATTAATTAATCACTTAAATAACGTTGTCATACCAAAAAGTAAAAATTTAAAAAATAGATCCATACCAAACGGATCAGGTATTGGAATAAAACCGGTGAGTAAATCTGGTAGCCAAAGGCATATTAGAAAAGCTATTGAACATGCCAAAAGATTATCAGGAGATAAAAGGCATGTGACTCTTGTACATAAAGGGAATATTATGAAATATACAGAAGGTGCATTTAGAGATTGGGGATATGAATTAGCAGTAAATGAATTTAGAGAAGATTGCATTACAGAAAGAGAAAGCTGGATTTTAGATAATATTCAGAAAAATCCAGAAATTACAATTGAAAATAATGCTCGAAAAATTGAACCAGGTTTTGACAAGCTTACAAATAACAAAAAAGCATTCATTTGCGAAGAAATTAAAGAAGTTATTGCATCAATATCAAATTCTCACGGAGATGGAAAATGGAGAGAACTTATTCTTGTTGATGATCGGATAGCTGATAGTATATTTCAACAAATTCAAACTAGACCTCAAGAATATTCAATTCTTGCAACCTTAAATCTCAATGGAGACTATGTTTCTGATGCAGCTGCAGCAATTGTTGGTGGCCTAGGTATGGCTCCTGGTGCAAATATTGGAGATAATGCAGCAATTTTCGAAGCTACGCACGGTACTGCGCCAAAACATGCAGGCTTAAATAAGATTAATCCAGGCTCAGTAATTCTTAGTGGTGTAATGATGCTTGAATATTTTGGTTGGGATGAGGCAGCTAACTTAATTACTAATGGTTTAAGTAAGGCAATAGAGCAAAAAAAAGTCACCTATGATCTAGCACGCTTAATGGAACCAAAAGTAGAACCCTTATCCTGCAGCAGTTTTGCTGAAGAAATTATCTCAAATTTCTAATTTTAAAAATTATTTTTATTTTCAAAAACTTTCCAAATATTAACCAGTGAATCTTTAGTGCCAATGTTTCCAGGATGAGTAACAATGGGAAGTTTTTCGCCATTTTTTAGATTGTAAGTCACCACTGAAATGCCAGTTAAAATCTGTCCTTCAAGATAAACATAATCTGCATTAAGTCCTTTACTAAGAATCAAATTTGTTGTTATTCCACCTTTTGAAATCAAATATCCTATTTCATACTTCAAATCTGCGACTAATTCAGCAATAAAACAAGCAAGTAAATTATAAAAATTAAATAGTTCAGAAGAATCTAAAGACATAAATTTTCTTGAAGTAAACAAAACAGGAGTTTTTCCTTTCTCAAAAGAAAATCTAATTTCTTTCAAAAATTTATTTTTAAACAAATTCCTTCGCTTCTGATTATTATCTGATGAAGTAATTTTAAAGAATTCAAAAACATCTAATTCAACTGGATTGCAATTACTTATCTCTAATAAATTATTCAATTGTATTGTTGAAAGTTCTACATAAGATCCAACAATTATCAGTCCTGGAAGAAAACTCTTTTCTTTATTTCTTATTCTTAAATTAGAGAAAAATATTTCACTCTGAGAGACACTTTTTTTCTCAGAAATTGAACTTATAAAACTTGCTGCAGTTCGAAAAAGGAATTTTTTTTGTTTAATTAATTTTTTAATTACTAAAGAAAATTTTTTTAGTTGAGAATAATTTTCTACATCTACAACTACATGTTTATTATTCTTCAAGTTCTTTAGTGTTTTAAAAACAATATTATTTTCTTCATCATTTAGCATTTCGATATCTGACAATAAAAGATTTTGAATATCTTCAAAATTTATTTGCGATTTACTCTGCTGAAATAAAAGATTCTTGACATTACTTGTCTCATATCCAAAAATTTTATCTGTTGCAAAAATTGTTTGACTAATAGGAGTTTTATCAACAAAATGAGATCCATTAATTGTTAATCTTTTACCCTCTATGAAAGCTGGAATATGAAAAGTAGCATCAAAAGGACCTAAGCAACTATTTAGAGCAATTGGCTCTAAATAGTTATGTCCTCGAAGAGTAGAGTCTCCTCTACTTATAAAAATAATTTCTTCTTCATAGGCTTGAGAAGTAATTACAGTCTTAAGATTTTTGCAAATTTCCTCTATTGTTAATTTCGCATCATTTTCCGATAGTGACCTTGTATTAGCCAAAATAAAAAATAAATTAGATTTAGATTCAAAACCTTTGACTAAAGTTGAGCAGTCCCACTTAAGCAGTAATAAGCAATCGTGAACAGTTTGAGAGCCTGTGGGATCATCATCTATAACGACAAATTTCATAAGTATTGCAAAATTACTTAAGAGATTTTATTTGTATTGAGGCATTTAACCTTTTACTATCATTTGAAGGAATCATAATGTTTCTAAATCCATCAACAAAAGAATTTCGGGGACTAGTCCAAGGTTCGAGACATATCATTCTTCTTGGAGGATCACTCCAAATAACGCCTAAATCAAAAGGATATGGATGATTTAAAGTTACCTCTCTTTTAAAAATTTTATCTCGAAAAGAGCTTCTACCGGAAGTATACATAAGTAGATCAACTCCTAAATTAATTTTGTTTAATTCATCCAAAGTATTACTTATAGTATTTCTTTCTTGATCCTGACAATTAAGTGGATTATCAACAAACTCTAAATTTTTGAAATCTGAAACATTAAAATAAGGATGCAAACCAAAATTTATAGGCATAGCAAAGTCTGTTTTGTTATGGATTGTAATTTCAAATTCTAAAGAGTTAATTTTTAAGATAACTTCTATTTTTAGTTCGAAATCGAAAGGATAATATTTTTTGGTTTTTTTAGATGCATTTAAGAATAAGCATAAAAATTTTTCATTTTCATTGAAGGAGTATTGCCATTGCAAATCCCTAGCGAAACCATGTTGTGGTAATTGCAAATAACCATTTCCAAATACTGAACTAGAGGTATTGAGATTTCCACAAATTGGAAACAAGATTGGAATGCCTCCCCTAATACTTTTTGTCTTGTCCATAAATCTTGTTTCATCGAAATAAAGTATTTCATTACCATCCGAAACCCAATTTGTAATAACGCCTCCTCTTTCAGGACAAAATTTAATGTAATTATTTTTATCTAATTGAAAGACAAAAATTCCTTGGTCCTTATTAGATAATTCAAGTTTCACGATTATTACTTAAAGAGAATCAACCCAATCCAAAATATGCTGATTAACTAATTCAGGTATCTCATCATGAGGACAATGTCCTGCATCAAGAATAATTTCTTTTGTATTCTTTGGTGTAAATTTTTTATATAGATTTCTTTTTTTTGGAGTGTTCATCCATGGATCTTTCCCTCCCCAAAGAAGTAATAATGGTGCATTTAGTTTTGCGAATAGCTTATCCAACGGCAATCCCTGAGGACCTGATGGGTTAAATACACTTCTAAAAACATTAAAAGCTCCGAAATCTAGAGAAGGCTTCCTTATTGACTCAACTAAAAAATCATCAACATTTTTTTTATCAACATAAACTTGATTCAAAGTTTTTTTAATATTTTTTGGATTTCTCATATTCTCAAAAATCAAACGTTGAAGAACAATATTTTTCAAAAATATGCCGGCAACTGTTTCAATTGAAGTTTGCAACATATTCTTTTTGATAGTTTTTTCTTCACTAAAATATCC
>LUMB01000056.1_pt1 | contig 22088 bp, 18 predicted proteins | sample 730021 | NCBI WGS metagenome assembly LUMB01 (sample SAMN03860274, study PRJNA289734) | marine metagenome | biome: seawater column; feature: ocean; material: water; isolation source: Red Sea water column Station 91 - depth 25m | place: Saudi Arabia: Red Sea | collected 2011-10-15 | depth 25 m
CTCGTAATTTACATGTCCTGATTGACCAGCAATAAATTCTGCAACTGCAATTCCTTCCTCTTCTGCTTTGTGAGCTAACATAGGACCATCAATAACATCACCAATAGCAAATATGTTTTTAATATTTGTTTCAAAATTTTTATTTACTTTTACTTTTCCTTTTTCATCAGTTTTAACACCTACATTTTCTAATTTTAAACCAGTTGTGTATGGTCGTCTTCCAACTGAAATAAGGACAACATCAGCTTCTATATTGTTTTTCTTATTTTCTTTATCAATTACTTCAAGGATAACTCCATTTTCATTTTTTGTAATTTTTTCAACCTTGGTATTTAATTTAAATTTTATTCCTTGTTTTTTAAGTATCTTCATGAATTCAGTTGATATCTCACGGTCCATACCAGGTGTAATATGATCTAGAAATTCAACAACTTCTACTTCTGTTCCAAGTCTTGACCAAACTGAACCCATTTCCAAACCAATATATCCTCCACCAACTACAACCATTTTTTTTGGTAATTTTTCCAAGGATAATGCTCCAGTAGACGAGATTATTTTTTCCTCATCAAATTCCATTCCAGGTATTGATACAGGCTCTGAACCAGTACTAATTATTGCTTTTTCAGTCTCAATAACTGTTTCTTCTCCATCCCCAGAAACTACTATTTCATTTGAGCTTTTAAATGATCCCTTACCTTTGAAATAAGAAACCTTATTTTTTTTGAACAAAAATTCTATTCCCTTTGTTAAAACAGTTACAGCCTTTTCTTTATTTTTCATCATCTTTCCAAGGTTCAATTTAATTTCACCAATTTCGATACCAATCTTTTCAAAATTTTTTGCCTTGTGAAAATTTTCAGATAAGTTCAATAAGCTTTTTGATGGAATACACCCTACATTTAAGCAGGTTCCACCAAGCGATCCTCTGGATTCAATGCATGCAGTTTTTAGACCTAGTTGTGATAATCTTATTGCACAGACATACCCACCAGGGCCACCACCAATTACTGTTACATCAAATTTTTCTGACATTTAAATATTTAAAAATAATCTCCTTGGATCTTCAAGGTTTTCTTTAACTGTTTTTAAAAAAGAAACTGAGTCTTTTCCATCTATAATCCTATGGTCATATGAAAGTGCAAGATACATTATTGGTTTTACTTTAATTTCATTATCTTGAACAACAGGTCTTTCAACAATATTGTGCATTCCTAATACACCTGACTGAGGAGGATTTAAAATCGGGGTAGACAACATTGAACCATACACTCCCCCATTGCTGATTGTAAATGTACCACCTTGTAAATCCTCAATAACTAAAGAATTATTTTTTGCTTTTTCTGACAGATTTTTAATTTCTTTCTCTATGTCAGCAAAAGACATTTCGTCAGCATTTTTTAAAACTGGTACTACTAAACCTTTTTCAGTTCCAACAGCAAAGCTAATATTATAGTAATTTTTATATATTATTTCCTGTCCCTCTATTTCTGCATTTATTGCTGGAAATAATTTTAAACCAACCACGCAAGCTTTTACAAAAAAGGACATAAATCCAAGTTTAATTCCATATCTTGCCTGAAAATCTTCTTGATTTTCTTTTCGCATCGACATTATACCTGACATATCAACCTCATTAAAAGTGGTTAACATTGCTGCATTTTCCTGGGCTTCCTTTAGTCTTTTTGCAATAGTCTGTCTTAACCTAGACATCTTAATTCTTTCCTCTTCACCAAATTGAATTTTTCTTTGGTTCGGTTGAGGATTGGCACCCATCATACTAATTAAGTCGCCTTTTAATATTCTGCCATCTTTTCCTGTAGGTTTTACTTGTTCTAAATCAATTTTTTTTTCTGCAACCATTTTTCTTACAGCGGGGGATAATATCGGATTTATTTTTGTTTCTTCTGCATTTGGCTCTAATACTTCATCTGTTAAAACAAATGGCTGTTCTTCATCTGAAGTTTCTAATACTTTTTGTTTTTTTTCTACATCCAAGCTTATAACATTGTCTTTTTCTTCAGTTTTTAATGTTGGTTCGACTTTAGTCTCAAATATTTTAGGGTTCTCCTCTACTTGGTCTTTTTGATCTTCTATAACTTGATTAGAAGGTTTATTTTCTGTTTTATTTGCAGTCTCTGAAATCACTCCTAAAACTGCTCCTACTTCAACTGTATCTCCTTCGTTGGCATTAATCTCTGCAATAACACCATGTGTTGATGCTGGTACTTCTAAATTTACTTTATCAGTTTCAAGTTCAACTACAGCTTCATCTGCAATGACACTGTCGCCTTGTTTCTTTAACCACTTGGATACTGTTGCCTCAGTAATACTCTCTCCAAGCACAGGGACTAGAATTTTTTCACTCATTTATTCAAATACTTTATTAATAATTTCTTGTTGTTCTGAAAGATGTCTTTTTGCGTAACCTGTTGCAGGTGAAGCATCAGGATTTCTTCCTATATAAGAAATTTTACTATTTTTAGCCTTAATAGTTTCTAATGTCCATTGTATATAATCTCTTACTGAGAACCATGCACCCATATTTTTTGGTTCCTCTTGGCACCAAAAAAAATTTGAATTATTTGCAAATGGTCTAAGTTCTTTTACAAGAGCTTTTGCAGGAAATGGGTATAATTGTTCAATTCTATACAATGCAACGTCATCAACTTTTAGTTTCTCTCTCGCTGCCAATAAATCAAAGTAAACTTTACCAGAACACATAATAACTTTTCTTATCTTTGATTTATCTTTTAATTTTAAAAAACCCTCAGCTTTAGGATCTAAAGCGTGATCCCAGAGTACTCTGTGAAATGTATTTTCTTTACTAAAATCCTCTATATTTGATACACATAATTTATTTCTTAGTAAGGACTTTGGTGTCATCATAATTAAAGGCTTTCTAAAGTCTCTGTGCATTTGTCTTCTCAATGCATGAAAATAGTTAGCTGGAGTAGTGCAATTCATAATTTGAAGATTATCATTTGCACATAATTGTAGATATCTCTCCAATCTTGCGGAAGAATGCTCTGGACCTTGACCTTCATATCCATGGGGTAGCAGCATTACTAATCCTGAGGCTCTATTCCATTTCCTTTCTCCAGATGCAATAAATTGGTCAATAATTACTTGGGCACCATTAGCAAAATCTCCAAACTGTGCTTCCCACAAAGTAAGAGTATTTGGTTCAACTAAACTATATCCATACTCAAATCCTAGGACTGCGAGTTCTGATAAAAAACTATCAACAACTTCAAAATTTTTTTGATATTTTGATATATTGTTCAAAGGAATATATCTGGAATTATCAATTTGATTTCTTAGAACGGAATGTCTTTGACTAAAAGTCCCTCTTCCTGAATCTTGGCCAACCAATCTAACTGGATATCCCTCCTCCAATAAAGAACCAAAAGCTAAAGCCTCTGCTGTAGCCCAGTCAATTCCAACACCTTGCTCAACTGTTTGTCTTCTGGAGTCAAGAATTTTAATAATTGTTTTATGAATATTTTTTTCTTGTGGAACAATATTAATTTTATTTGAAATTTCTTTTAAAATTTTAATGTCAGCTCCTGTAACACCTCGTCTATCTTTTCCTTTTTCTGGTTTGTATCTAGACCATGTTCCCTCAAACCATTCTATTTTCGGTTTATAGTCTTTCGCAGTTTTAAATTGATCGTCTAATAAATTCTTAAACTCTTGAATTTTTAAATTAAGTTGATCTTTAGAGAAAAGATTTTCATTTACTAGTTTTTCTCCATAAATATTTACCGTAGACGGGTGTGATCTTATTTTCTTATACATTAAAGGCTGGGTAAAAGATGGCTCATCTCCTTCGTTATGACCAAATCTTCTATAACAAATTAGATCAATAACCACATCTCTGTTAAATTTTAATCTAAACTCTGTTGCTACTCTTGTCGCGTAAACTACAGCTTCAGGATTATCTCCATTGACATGAATTATTGGTGCATCTACCATTTTCCCAACATCAGATGGATATGGTGATGAACGTGCAAATCTTGGGCTTGTAGTAAATCCTATTTGGTTATTTACAATTATATGAATTGTTCCTCCAGTGTTGTGACCGGGTAGCCCTGACATTGCAAAACACTCAGATACAACTCCTTGGCCAGCAAACGCAGCATCACCATGGATAAGAATAGGTATAACTTTATTTCTTTCTTTATCGCCATGAAAAAATTGCTTTGCTCGTGTTTGTCCTAAAACAACTGGATTTACAGCCTCTAGATGAGATGGATTATCTGTAAGACTGACATGTACCGAATTTCCATCAAATTCTCTATTTGAGGAAGCTCCCAAATGATACTTCACATCTCCAGCACTATCTTTAGTGTTACCACTCATTTCTCCAGCAAACTCATTAAAAATTCTTTTGTAAGATTTTTGTAAAACGTTTGCTAATACGTTTAATCGTCCTCTATGAGACATGCCTATTTTAACTTCTTTAATTTTAAACTGTCCTCCAATTTTTATGATCTGCTCTAACGCAGGTATCAAACTTTCCCCACCATCTAAGCCAAATCTTTTGGTTCCAACGTATTTTGTATGTAAAAACTTTTCAAAACCTTCAGCTTGAATAAGCTTATTTAAAATTGCATCTTTTCCATTGTTAGTAAATTTTAATGCATTCTCGTCTTTTTCAACTCTATCTCTAAACCATTTTCTTTCAGTTGGATTGGAGATATGCATGTACTCATAACCGACTGGGCCACAATAAGTTTTCTTTAAGAATTGAAGTATCTCTCGTATGCTTGCTTTCTCCCTGTTTATTACACCATTAAGTTCAATTTTTTTATCGTAGTTTTTCTTATCAAAACCATAATATTCAGGATGTAACTCATCTAAATATTCTGTCGTCATCATTTCTAGAGGATCTAACTTTGCAAGTAGATGTCCTCTTAGCCTATAAGCTCTTATAAGTGCTACAGCACTTATGGATTCTTTGTTGGAATTTGCAACTACTTGAAAATTAAATTTATCAGATACATCTTTGGATGCATTGCCATTTTTTTCAATTATTTTTTCTATATTATTGGAATTTATTCTTACCCCTTCAGGTTTCCATGATGGTCCATTAATATCATTTAAAATAACTTCTGCTTCGTCCTGAATACCTTCAAAATAATCTTTCCAACTATCTGCAAGATTTGGATCTTGGTTCAAAAATCTTACATACATCTCCTCTATAAATGCACTATTTGTCTTATTCAGAAATGATGTTTTTTTATACTCTAAGTTTTTTGAAGATGACATTTGTCTATATCGTTAAGCTATATTACTAAAAAAATATTATCAACTAGACAATTTATTAAAAAGAGTTTTCCCTATCTCAGAAGGGGATTTTGCAATTGTAATACCACATTCTTCCATTTTTTTTATTTTATCTTCTGCGCCACCTTTGCCTCCTGAAATTATTGCACCAGCATGCCCCATTCTTCTACCAGGAGGTGCTGTATCAATAAAATTTGTTCCATTAATAGGATCCCCACCAATACCTATACAGGTAGTTTGCCCTAACCCATTTTCAGTTGTTTGAGCAACAGCTTCATAAGTTAATGTTCCTGATCGCGAAACTATACCAACTGATCCTTTTTTATGAATATTTCCAGGCATAATTCCTATTTTGCATTCATCTGGCGTGATAATGCCTGGGCAGTTAGGTCCAATTAATCTTGATTTAGATTTATTTAAATGCTGTTTTACTCTTAACATATCAAGGACAGGTATACCCTCTGTCACACAAACAATTAATTCTATAGATGCATCAATTGCCTCTATAATTGCTGATGAAGCAAATTTTGCTGGCACATAAATCATTGATGCATTAGCGCCTGTTTTATCTTTTGCCTCTTTAACAGTATTGAAAACAGGTCTTTCAAGATGAGTTTGACCTCCTTTGTTTGGAGTAACACCTCCAACTATATTTGTTCCATATTTCATTGCTTGTTCAGAGTGAAAGGTACCATTAGCACCAGTAAAACCTTGGCAAATAACTTTTGTATTTTTATTAACTAAAATAGACACAAATTATCTTATCGCCTCTACTATTTTTTTTGCAGCATCATCTAAATTTTCAGCTGGAATTATTTTTAAACCTGACTTTTTTAAAATTTCTTTTCCCTCTTTGAAATTTGTACCTGCTAATCTTACTACTAATGGAACTGAAATATTTATTTCTTTAGCAGCATCAACTACCCCTTGAGCAAGAATATCACATCTCATTATGCCTCCAAATATATTAATCAATATTCCTTTAACATTAGCATCAGATAGAATTAACTTAAATGCAGCTGAGACTTTTTCTTTAGATGCCCCTCCTCCAACGTCTAAGAAATTCGCTGGTTCTTCGCCATAGAGTTTTATTATGTCCATAGTAGCCATAGCAAGACCAGCTCCGTTGACCATGCAGCCTATACTTCCATCTAGTTTGATATAAGCAAGATCATGTTTACTTGCCTCTATTTCTGTTTCATTTTCTTCACTGAGATCTCTGAACTTTAAAATTTCTGATTGTCTAAATAGTGCATTACTATCAAAGTTCATTTTTGCATCTAAACAAACAACAGAATTAGTTTTAGTAAGTATTAATGGATTGATTTCAACTAAATTTGCATCCGTATCTATAAACATTTTATATATCGATTTAATTAGGTGAATTGCTTCTATCTTAGCTTCATTTTTAAGACCAAAAATATTTATAATTTTTTCACAGTCATCATCTAAAATTTCATTTGTTAAATCAATTTTAGTAGTAATAATTTTTTCGGGTGTTTCTGCAGCAACTTTTTCTATATCCATTCCGCCTTGATCACTGGATATAAATGCTATCTTTGAGCTTGCTCTATCAACTAAACATGATAAATAAAATTCTCTTTCAATATTAGAAGACTCTTCAACATATAACCTCTTTACTTCTCTTCCACTAGGTCCAGTTTGATGAGTGACTAGATTTTTCCCTAAAAGTTTTGATGCTTCTTTTTCTAAATCTTTTAAATTATCTATAATTTTGACACCACCACCTTTTCCCCTTCCTCCAGCATGGATTTGAGCTTTTAAAACGTATTTTTCAGTATTTAAATTTTTTGCTTTCTCAACTAGATCTTTTACGTTGAGAGCAAAATAACCGTTTGGGACATTTGCGCCGTATTTCTTTAGAACTTCTTTAGCCTGATGCTCATGTATATTCATGACCTACTTCTTTAAATCTGGATCAATTGCAGATGCAGCATCCCATAGTTTTTTTACAGCCTCAATTGAGTGATCAAATTGTTCTTTTTCTTTTTGATCTAACTCAATAACTTCAATTTTGTCTATTCCTTTATTATTAATTACAACTGGTACACCTGCATAGATACCGTTCACTCCATATTCTCCATTCAGATATGCAGCACATGGTAAAACTTTATTCTCATTATTCATGTATGCTTTTGCCATCTCAACACCAGAAGCAGCTGGTGCATAAAAGGCAGAACCCTTTTCTAGGTACTTTACAATTTCAGCTCCACCGTCTCTAGTCCTTTGATTAATACTTTCTAGTCTCTCCTCTGATATTTTTCCCTGTTTAACTAATTCATTAAGCGGTTTTCCTGAGATTTTTGTAAATCTTGGTAAAGGGACCATCGTATCTCCATGACCTCCCATTACCATTGCATGAATTTCTTTAACTGGAACATTCAGTTCTAAAGACAAAAATAATTTAAATCTTGAACTATCCAAAATACCAGCCATACCAACAACTTTGTTTGTTGGTAATCCCGAGTATTTTTGAAATGCCATAACCATTACATCCAAAGGATTAGTAATACATATTACAAAAGCATTGGGTGAATATTTTTTAATTCCTTCTGCAACTTGTTTTATTATTTTTAGATTAATTCCTAGAAGATCGTCTCTACTCATCCCTGGTTTTCGAGGAACGCCTGCAGTAATAATAATTACATCTGAATCTTTAATATCTTCATAATTATCTGTTCCTGAAAATTTTACATTAAATCCATCTACTGATGAAGATTGTGCGATATCAAGTGCTTTTCCTTTTGCAATTCCACTAGCCACATCAAATAGTACAACCTCATTGGCTAATTCTTTGAGACCAATTAAATGAGCTAAAGTTCCACCAATTTGCCCTGCTCCTATTAATGATATTTTGGTCATATTATTTCATTGTTGGCATAACAAATTCAGGATTCATTCTTATTCCTGAAGGCCATCTAGATGTTATTGTTTTTAATTTTGTATAAAATCTAACACCCTCTGGACCATGCATATGCTGATCTCCAAATAATGAACGTTTCCACCCTCCAAAACTATGAAAAGCTACTGGAACTGGTATTGGAATATTAATTCCCACCATTCCAACTTTAATTTTATTTGCAAAAGTCCTACCTGTATCTCCATCTCTTGTATAAATACTGGTCCCGTTTCCAAACTCATGATCGTTTATTAGATTTATAGCCTCATTAAAATCTTTTGCTCTTACTACTGACAATACAGGTCCAAAAATTTCTTCTTTGTAAATTCTCATTTCCTTTTTTACATTATCAAACAGACAGCCACCAATGTAATAACCTTCCTCATATCCTTGTAATTTTATATCCCTTCCATCAACAACTAATTTTGCACCTTCTTGTACTCCCAAATCAACATATCCTTTAACTTTTTCGAGATGTTCTTTGGTTACTAATGGACCCATTTCTGAAGATTTATCCATTCCTGGTCCCACTTTTAATGCTTCAACTTTTTTTGCTAATTGTTCAACTAATTTATCTCCAACATTTCCAACTGCAACAGCAACTGATTGTGCCATACATCTTTCTCCAGCAGAACCATAGGCTGCTCCCATTAAACCATTTACCGCTTGATCTAGGTCACAATCTGGCATTACTACACAATGATTTTTAGCTCCACCTAAAGCTTGAACACGTTTTTCATTCTTTGCAGCTGTTTCATAAATATATTTTGCAATAGGTGTTGAACCTACAAAACTAACTGCTGCTATATCTCTACAACTTCTTTATCTCCATTAACAACGTTTAAAACTCCATCTGGTAGACCAGCTTCTGAAAATAGTTCAGCAAGCTTGAGTGAGCAAGATGGGTCTTTTTCAGATGGTTTTAAAATAAAAGTATTTCCACACGCTATTGCCATTGGGAACATCCACATTGGAACCATAGCAGGGAAATTAAAAGGGGTAATACCTGCACAAACTCCTAAAGGTTGTCTTATAGACCAACTGTCAATGTTAGTTCCAACATTTTCTGTAAATTCACCTTTTAACATCTGAGGTATCCCGCAGGCAAATTCAACAACTTCTAAGCCTCTAGTTAGTGAACCCTTGGCATCTTCATAAACTTTTCCGTGTTCAGAAACTATAAGTTTAGTTAAGAGATCAGAATTTTTTTCTATTAATTCTTTATATTTAAAAATAATTCTCGCCCTTTGAAGAGGAGGTGTATTAGACCAACTTTCAAATGATTGTTTTGCTTTTTGTACAGCTAAATCAAGATCTGATTTAGAAGCTAACAAAACTTCAGATTCTTGAGTGCCAGTTGCAGGATTAAATACTTTACCTTTTCTACTTGATGATCCAGTTACTATTTTTCCACCAATATAGTGTTCGATTAAATTCATTGATAAAATTGTTTAATTAAGTAATTAAGTCGTTGCAAGCATTTTTTTTATCTCAGCAATAGCTTTTGCTGGATTTAATCCTTTAGGACAAGCATTTGTACAGTTCATAATAGTATGACATCTATAAAGTTTTAATTCATCAGCAACTTTTTCTAATCTTTTTTTTCTTTCTTCATCTCTACTATCAACAATCCATCTATAAGCTTGCAACAATACTGCTGGTCCAAGATATTTATCTCCATTCCACCAGTAACTTGGGCAAGATGTTGAGCAGCAAGCACACATAATGCATTCATAAGCTCCGTCTAATTTTGATCTATCTTTTTGGGATTGGTGTATTTCTTTACTTTCAGATGTCGATTTATTTTTCAACCAAGGTTCTATGGATTTGTATTGTTTATAAAGACCATCAAGATCACCTATTAAATCTTTTTTTACTTTTAAATGTGGTAAAGGATATATGTTAATATCTCCTTTTATTTCAGAATGTGGGGTAGTGCATGCGAGACCGTTTTTACCTCCCATATTCATTGCGCATGAACCACACACTCCATGGGCACACGATCTTCTGTAAGTTATTGTTGGGTCAATCTCATTTTTTATTTTATTTAAAATATCTAAAACTTTAGAGGAACAATTGTCCATATCTACTTCGTAGGTATCTATTCTTGGCTTATCACCTGTTGAGGGATCCCACCTATAAATGTTAACTTTTCTAATATTTTTTGAATTGGTTTTGTCTTTAAAATATTTACCTTTTTGAATTTTTGAATTCTCAGGTAAATTTATTTGAACCATTAATATACTCTTTCTTGAGGTGGAAAATATTGAACTTCATTTGTTAAAGTTGATTTATGAACATCTCTGTATTCAATTTTAGTATTTTTACCATCACACCAGGCAAGACTGTGTTTCATAAATTTTTGATCATCCCTTTTTGGATAATCTTCTCTTGCATGTGCACCTCTACTTTCTTTTCTGTGAAAAGCTGAATCTACTGTTGTTATTGCTTGACGAATTAAGTTATCAAATTCAAGTGTTTCAACTAAGTCTGTATTAAATACTAACGATCTATCTTTTACAGAAATAGAGTCCATTCCATCATAAGTTTTTCTTATTTCATCTACTCCCTCTTTAAGATTTTTTTCAGTTCTAAAAACTGCACATTTTGATTGCATTGTTTTTTGCATTGAAAGTCTTAATTCTGCTGTGGAATTTTCACCATCTGCATTTCTTAATTTATCAAATCGGGATAAACATTTTTCAGTTTCATTCTCACTAATTTCTTCATGAGGAGTTCCAGGCTTAATAAGTTCAGCTGCTCTTTTTGCTGCTGATCTCCCAAAAACAACAAGATCAATTAAAGAGTTAGAACCTAATCTGTTTGCACCATGTACTGATACACATGCAGCCTCACCTATAGCCATTAATCCAGGCACAGTTTTTTCAGAACCATTAACTGTTAAAACCTCAGCTTTATAATTTGTAGGTATTCCACCCATGTTATAATGAACTGTTGGTACAACAGGAATAGGATCTTTGGTTACATCAACGTTTGCAAATAATCTTGCTGCCTCTGTAATTCCTGGTAACCTATTTTCGATAACATCTTTATCTAGATGATTTAAATATAAATGAACGTGGTCTTTGTCATTACCGACTCCTCTTCCTTCATTAATTTCAATTGACATTGACCTGCTTACTACATCTCTAGATGCTAAGTCTTTCGCATTAGGAGCATATCTTTCCATAAATCTTTCACCTTTGGAATTAACAAGGTAGCCACCTTCACCTCTCACACCCTCAGAAATCAAAGTACCATGACCATAAATACCAGTTGGGTGAAACTGTACAAATTCCATATCTTGTAAGGGTAATCCAGCTCTTAATACCATAGCGTTTCCGTCTCCTGTACAAGTATGAGCAGAAGTAGCTGAATAATATACTTTACCATAACCTCCAGTGGCAATGATAGTTATGTGCGATCTAAATCTATGGATAGTTCCATCATTTAAATTCCATGCAATTAGTCCCTTACACTCACCATCTTTCATTAATAAATCTAATGCAAAGTATTCAATAAAAAATTCTGTGTTATGTTTAAGTGCTTGCCCATAAAGAGTATGTAAAATTGCATGACCTGTTCTATCTGCTGCTGCACAAGTTCTTTGAACTATTCCATTACCATAATTTTTAGTCATTCCTCCAAACGGTCTTTGATAAATTTTTCCATCTTCTGTTCTACTAAATGGGACACCATACTTTTCTAATTCAATAACTGCTTTTGGAGCCTCTTTGCACAAATACTCAATACTGTCTTGATCACCTAACCAATCTGCACCTTTAACAGTGTCATACATGTGCCAACGCCAATCATCCTCTCCCATATTTCCAAGTGCAGCTGAAATACCACCTTGAGCAGCAGAAGTATGACTTCTTGTAGGAAATACTTTGGAGATACATGCAGTTTTAAGACCAGCCTCACTTAAGCCTACAGCAGCTCTTAGACCTGATCCACCAGCTCCAAGTACAACTACATCATATTCGTGGTCTATAATTTTATAAGCAGTCATTAGTTTAAATTAAATAAAATGATAATTGTAAATAAGGGTAATATTATAGCAAATAAATTTAACGCTTTGTTTGCGGCATTTTTGATATTTTCATCATGTATATAATCTTCAAATACCTCACTAATGCTTAAAGCAGAAAAAAAATAGGAAAAAATTAAAAAAATACTAACTAACAATTTTGAGGTTTTAGAATTTAAAAAACTGATTACAGATTGATAATCATTATCATAAATAGATACAAAATTTAGAATAAACCAAAGCATCAAAGGTATTAAAATCAGTGAGCTAATTTTTAAAAACAGCCATTTTTTAGTAACAGATTTCATTAAATCAAATTTCTCCCAATTAGATAAATTAAGATTGTTAATATAAATGATCCAATGATTACAATAGAACCAGTAATTTTTGTTGTTTTTAAATCAAATCCATAACCTAAATCCATAATAATATGCCTGATCTCACTTAACATTTGAAAACTAAAAGACCAAATAACACCTACAACAAAAAATTTTCCAAAAAATGAATTTAAAAAATAGTTTACCGATTTATAAGTTTCCTCACCTAATAACAAAGAGGAAATCCACAAACATAAAAGTGAAATGACAATTATATTTATTATTCCCGTAATTCTTGTTGTAATTGATACTAACGATGAAATATGCCATTTATAAATTTGAATATGAGGAGATAGAGGATTGTTTTCCATTTTAATTATTATTTATAATAACTTCTGCAATTTCGACAGAATTTAATGCCGCCCCACGAAGAAGATTATCTGAAACAATCCAGAGATTTAAACAATTTTTTTTTGATTTATCCTCTCTGATCCTAGAAATAAAAGTCTCATTTTTTCCCGTAGCCTCAATTGGTGTTACATATCCACCATTTTCTCTTTTATCTATGAGAGAACAACCTGGAGCATTATTTAAAACATCTTTAATTTTCTCTAAAGAAAATTCTTGTTCAAATTCAATATTTACAGATTCTGAATGAGATACTAAGACTGGTATTCTCACACATGTTGCCGACAGTTCAATTCTTGCATCTAAAATTTTTTTTGTTTCATTAGTCATTTTTAATTCCTCTTTTGTATAACCATCTTCTGAAAAGTTATCAATGTGTGGAATTATGTTAAATGCAATTTGTTTTGTAAAATTTTTTGATTTAATTTCTTTGTTTTCTAAATACATTTTAGTTTGTTGTAACAATTCATCCATTGGGGCTTTGCCTCCTCCCGAAACCGATTGGTAGGTAGATACTATAACTCTTTTAATTCTAAATAAATCATGCAAAGGCTTTAATACTAAAACTAACTGTGCTGTGGAACAATTAGGATTGGCAATTATATTTTTTTTCATGTTCTGAATATCTTTTGCGTTTACTTGAGGAACTATTAATGGAACATCTGGATCCATTCTAAAATAACTAGAATTATCAATTACCGTTGTGTGTTTTGCAGCTTTTTCTGCATACTGTTCAGAAATTTTTCCACCTGCTGCAAAGAAAGTTATTTTTGCTTTAGTAAAATCATAAGTCTCTAGATTTTCTATTGAATACTTTTTTCCATTGAATTCTAATTGTTTTCCAGCGCTGTTTGGTGATGCAACCAAATAGAGGTTATCAATATTTAAATTCTTTTGTTGTAAAACTTCTAAAGTTTTACGACCTACGTTTCCTGTTGCCCCTACAATTGCAATATCCATGGTATTTTTTGAATAGTTTTATACTAAATAAAAGGTAAATCACAAACTTTTCCATCAAAAGCTTGATCATTAATTTTTATTTTTATTGCCTGATTAGCATTCCAATTTGGCTTATTTAGCATAGCTATTCCAATGACTTGATCAAAATAGGGTGAATAACATCCAGATCTTAATTCACCAATTAGATTATTATTTTCATCCATTATATCAATCGATTCTGTTATATTTATTTTTTTCAAATCTAATTTTACTCCCATTAACTTTTTACTTACACCCTCAGACTTAATTTTTATCAATTTTTCTTTTCCCAAAAAATTAATATCACTATCCACATTTACAAATTTATCAAAACCACACTCCAAGGGATTGTCATTTATATCAATATCATTTCCATAAGATAAAAGTGCACTCTCAATTCTTTCTATTAAATTGGGACAGCCTGGTTTTACATCAAGGTCTTTACCTTTCTCAAACAAAGTATCGTATAAATCTAATCCAGATTTAGTATGTTCAACATATATTTCGTATCCACCTTGCTTAGACCAGCCTGATCGAGCAATTAAATGTTTTGTTCCTTTAAAATCATAATAATCAAATCCAAAAAACTTTAGTTGAGTAATTTTTTCACCAAATATTTTTTCCATTAATTTAAAAGATTTTGGTCCTTGAACAGCTATTATATTCACATCTGGTTCAAAAATATTTACAGAAAAATTGTTACCAATGGCCAGTCCTTTTGCAAAAAGTAAAACATCTGAATCTGCTATAGATAGCCACCATCTATCTGAACTTAGTCTTAAAACTACTGGATCATTTATTATTCCACCTTTGTCATCTATAATTGGACAGTAGTAACATCTACCATCTTTAGATTTTGATAGATCTCTACATGTCATAAGCTGGACTAGCTTTGCTGAATCTTTTCCATTTATCTCAACTTGTCGTTCTCCTGCAACGTCCCAAACTTGAACAGACTCTTTCAAATGATGATAGGAATCTTCAAGTGATCCGAAAGCAGCTGGTAGCAACATATGATTATATGTTGTATATGCTGTAACTCCTTGTTCTTCTATTCTAGAGGTATAAGGAGTGCTTCTTAATCTTCTTGATTTAGCTATAGAGAATGTTTTCATTTTTTAAAATTAAGAGATCTTTTCTCTTATTTTAAAAGATTTTTCAAACATTATTCCTTAGCTTTTTTTCTAAGTTCAAATTTTTGGATTTTTCCTGTTGAAGTTTTTGGTAATTCACAAAATTCAATTTTCTTTGGTACTTTAAATCCTGCTAAAGTTTCTTTACAAAAATCAATTAATTCCTTCTCGCTTGTTTCTTTATCTTGAACTTTTTCAATAAATGCACATGGAACTTCGCCCCATTTTTCGTCAGGCTTTGCAACAACTGCAGCTATTGAAACTGCTGGGTGCTTAGCTAAAGTATTTTCAATTTCAATTGAAGATATATTTTCACCCCCAGAAATAATTATATCTTTTGATCTATCTTGAATTTTTATATAGCCGTCAGGATGAGCAACTGCTAGGTCACCCGAGTGAAACCAACCTCCTGCCATAGCTTTATCTGTTGCCTCCTTATCTTTAAAATATCCTTTCATGACAACATTTCCTTTAATCATTATTTCGCCCATTGTTTTTCCATCTTTTGGAACGGGTTCTAAGGTTTCTGGATCCATAACCATGACATCTTCTGTATTAGGGTATCTAACACCTTGACGTGCTTTAATTTCATTTTGTTTATCCTCGTCTAAATCATTCCATTGATCATTCCAAGCACACTGTAAAATGTGTCCATATGTTTCAGTAAGTCCATATACATGCATTACTTCAAAGCCTAGTGCTTGCATTTTTTTAAATATAATACTTGGAGGAGGTGCTCCTGCTGTTAGAACATATACTTTATGACCTAACTTTTTTTGATCTTTCTCTGATGCTCCAGTAATCATATTCAACACAATTGGGGCGCCACCAAAATGTGTTATCTTATGCTCTTCGATTAATTCAAAAATTTTTTTTATGTCAATATTTCTAAGACAAACCGTTTTTCCATTTAACATTGGTATTGTCCATGGATAGCACCAACCATTACAATGAAACATTGGAACAACAGTTAAAAAATTGAGCCTAGCAGGCATATTCCACGCAACAGCACTTCCAGTAGACATTAAATATGAGCCTCTATGATGATATACAACACCTTTAGGATTTCCAGTAGTACCCGAGGTGTAACTCAATGATATTGCCTGCCACTCATCTTTGGGTCTTTTCCATTGAAAGTTTTCGTCTCCAGTGTTCAAAAATTCTTCGTATTCTTTTTCTCCAATTTTTTTTAGTAGTGATTGATCAGCAAAATTATCTTGGATATCAATTATGAGAGGTTTATTTTTAGCAGTTTCTAAAGCTTTATTCACAACAGCATGAAATTGTCTATCTACAATTAATACTTTTGCTTCACTATGATCCAAAATATATGAGACTGTTTTTGCATCTAAACGAATATTAATTGTATTTAATATTCCACCAGTCATCGGAACTGAATAGTGAGCCTCAAAAATTTCAGGCGTATTACAAGCCATTACAGAGACGGTATCTCCTTCACCAATTCCAATTTTTTCTAATGCGCTCGCAAATTTTATACATCTTTTATATATTTCAGACCAAGTATATGATCTGTCTTCATAAACTATTCCTACATAATCAGGATAAATATCCTTAGCTCTTTCTAAAAAACTTAATGGAGTTAATGGAACAAAATTTGCATCGTTTTTATCAAGATTTTGATTGTATTTATTCACTTAGTTAAACTTAGCACTCATTGTGTATTTGCTACCAGAAATTGCTGATTTGTAATGACTATCAACCCTAGGTACAATTTTATCAAAATAATAATTGCCAGTATTTATTTTATCATCATAAAATTCTTTATTAGCTGAATGATTTTCATAACTTTTTCTTAAAACTTTTAACCAAACAAATGCTAAAGATGTATAACCAAAGTACTTCAAATAATCATTGCATGATGCGCTAATGTCATCTTTTGGTGTATTGCCCTCTGGATCCATCCATTTGGTAAAGTCTATTAGGATATCTTTTAAATTTTCTAAAATTAATGTTTTATCTTTAATTTTATCAATTGATTTACAAAGCTTAATTTCTTCATCAATTAAAGATAAAAAATTAGTAAATATATTTTTTTGGCTGACTTTTCTAAATACAAAATCTATGGCTTGAACGGAATTTGTACCTTCGTAGATAGGGGTAATTCTGTTATCTCTGAATAATTGTTCTATACCTTGATCTTTGGTATATCCGTATCCACCAAATATTTGAATAGCCTCATTAGTAATATCCATCGCCATATCGGTAAAAAAAGACTTAATAACAGGAGTCATTAATGAAACCATTTCACCCGCTTTTTTTTTAACATTCTGGTCGTTATGATTTAAACTGACATCAATTTGTTGTGCCATCCAAAATGATAAGGCTCTTTCTCCCTCGATAATCGATTTCATATTCATTAAACTTCTTCTAATATCAGCGTGCTGAATTATTAAGTCTGTATCCCCATTTTTATTTTCATTTGACTTGCCTTGTTTTCTCTCTTTTGCATAACTTAAGGCAGTTTGATAAGCTGTTTCTGAAATTCCTAAACCTTGAATTCCGACAATAATTCTCTCTAAATTCATCATAGTAAACATTGAGTTTAGTCCTTTATTTTCAGGACCAATCATATAACCTTTCGCTTCATCAAAACTTAGTACACAAGTTGCTGAACCTTTAATTCCCATTTTAGATTCAATAGACACTGTATTAACTCCGTTTCTCGAACCTACTGAACCATCATCATTTATTTCATACTTAGGAACTAGAAATAAACTTATACCTCTTGTGCCTTTAGGTGCATCTGGTGTTCTAGCTAAAACTAAATGAATTATATTTTCTGTTAGATCGTGATCACCTGAGGTTATGAAAATTTTTTGCCCACTTATCTTATAGCCGTTTCCATTTTTTACAGCCTTTGTTTTTATAAGTCCTAAATCCGTACCACACTGAGGTTCTGTCAAACACATTGTGCCACTCCACTTTCCCTCTACTATTTTAGGAAGATATTTATTTTTAATCTCTTCTGATCCATGAGTTTTAAGACAGTTATAAGCTCCAATACTCAATTCGCTGTAAAGTTTAAATGACAAGCTAGAAGAAGACAACATTTCATCGAAAAATGCACTGACAGTTTTTGGCATTCCTTGTCCGCCATACTCAGGGTCACAAGATAAAGATACCCACCCATCTTCTATAAATTTTGAATACACTTCTTTATAACCTGGAGGTGTTCTTACAACTCCATTTTCGTAAATGCATGGTTTTTCATCACCAACTTTTGCTAATGGTAGAATTAAATCCTGATTTATTTTCGCAGCCTCTTCTAATATATTTTTTACTAGGTCTGATGTAACTTCTTTGTTTTTTTCTATTTCGTTATATTCTTTATTGTCTTTTAGATGTTCAAAAAGAAACATCATATCATCTATGGGAGCTGAATAAATTGTCATAATTATTTTAACAAATTAAATTAAAATATTTAATTTTGCAAACAGGCAATGATTGCATCACCCATTTGTGAGGTGGATACTTCCTTAGTGCCTTGAGACATAATATCTTTTGTTCTTAAACCCTTGTCTAAAACGTCCTGAACTGATTTTTCTAACAAATCAGCTTCTTTATCTAAATCAAGAGAATATCTTAATGCCATTGCAAAACTTAATATAGTAGCAATAGGATTTGCAAGACCTTTACCAGCGATATCCGGAGCTGAACCATGAATAGGTTCATACATTGCTCTCATTTCGCCATCTTTATTTTTTGCACCAAGTGATGCTGAGGGTAATAATCCAAGAGATCCTGTTAACATGGAAGCTTCATCTGAAAGCATATCGCCAAATAAATTATCTGTTACAATAACATCAAATTGTTTAGGATTTCTAAGTAATTGCATAGCACAGTTATCAGCTAACATATGACTTAATTCTACATCTTTATATTCTCTATCATGTAAAGCTTGAACATCTTCTTTCCAAAGCAATCCTGCCTCCATGACATTTGATTTTTCACATGATGTTACTTTGTTCTTTCGTTTTCTAGCAAGATCAAAAGCTACTTTTGCAACTCTTTCTATTTCACTCGTTGTATATGTATGAGTATTTATTCCTTTTCTCTCTCCATTATCTATTGGTTTAATACCTCGAGGTTCTCCAAAGTAAATTCCACCGGTCAGCTCTCTTACAATCATGATGTCTAGACCAGAAACTATTTCTGGCTTTAGAGTAGAAGCATCGACTAATTGCTTAAAGCAGATTGCAGGTCTTAAATTTGCAAAAAGTTTAAGTTCCTTTCTTAATTTTAGTAAAGCTCTTTCAGGTTTTTTTGAAAATTCTAGATTATCCCATTTAGGACCACCTACAGCTCCTAAAATAACCGCCTCACACTCTAATGCTTTATAAAAAACCTCATCTGTAATTGGAGTACCATGCTTATCATATGATGCCCCGCCAGCTAAATCTTCATCAATTTCAAAGTCTAAAGATTTATTTGTGTTAAACCAATTTATAATTTTTTTGACTTCAGCAATTACTTCAGGACCAATACCATCACCTGGAAGCAACAGAAATTTTCTTTTTTTAATTTTAATCATTGAAAATCCAAGGTTTTGAAGACTTTAATTTTTTTTCAAAGGAGTCAATTTTGTCTGATTTCTCTAGAGATAAAGCAATGTCATCTAAACCCTCAATTAAACATTTTTTTTTGAACTCATCTAACTCAAATTTTATTTCATTATTACCAAAAACTATTTTTTGATCTTTAAGATCAATCAAAATTTTTTCCTTTCTGGTTGAATACTCTGAAATTTGTTTTATTTGCTCTTCACTGATGGTGATTGGTAAAATTCCATTTTTGAAACAGTTATTATAGAATATATCAGCATAGCTTGAGCTAATTACGCAAGTAATACCAAAATCTAATAAAGCCCATGGTGCATGTTCTCTTGATGAACCGCAGCCAAAATTTTTACCAGCTATTAAAATTTTAGAATTTGTATAAGGTTCGTTATTAAGTATAAAATTTTCAATTTCTTTACCTGTTTCATCATATCTCATTTCAAAGAAAAGGTTTTTTCCTAAACCAGTCCTTTTAATTGTTTTTAAAAACTGTTTTGGGATTATCATATCTGTATCAATATTAACTATTGGAAGATATGCGGGTATACTCTCTAACGTATCAAATTTTTTCATTAATTTTCGTACTTTCTTACATCATCCAAATTTCCAGATATTGCAGCAGCAGCTGCCATACCTGGGCTAACTAAATGAGTTCTTCCACCTCTTCCTTGTCTTCCCTCAAAATTTCTATTTGAGGTCGAGGCACACCTTTCTTCAGGCTTAAGTTTATCGGCATTCATAGCAAGGCACATCGAACAACCCGGCTCTCTCCACTCAAAACCAGATTGCTTAAAAATTTTATCTAAACCTTCTTGCTCTGCTTGTTCTTTTACTAACCCAGAGCCAGGCACAATAATAGCATTAACGTGTGAAGCAATTTTCTTATCTTTTAAAATTTTAGCAGCATCTCTGAGGTCCTCTATTCTTCCATTTGTACAGCTGCCTATAAATACTTTATCAATTTTAATATCTTTAATGTTAGTATTAGGTTTTAAACCCATATAATTTAAAGATCTTGTAATTGAGTTTTTTCTATCCTCATCATTTTCATTATCAGGATTAGGAACTTTGCCATCTATTTCAACAACGTCTTGGGGTGATGTACCCCATGTAACCATTGGTTTTATTTCAGCGCCATCCAATGTTATCTCTTTATCAAAGTGAGCATTCTTATCAGTTTTCAATTTACTCCAATACTCAATAGCTTTGTCCCAACTTTCACCTTTCGGTGACATTGGTTTCCCCTTCAGATAATTAAAAATTTTTGTGTCAGGTTCGATAAGGCCAGCTCTTGCCCCTCCCTCTATGGTCATATTGCAAATTGTCATTCTTTGCTCGACACTTAAACTTGAAATTAAATTTCCTGCGTACTCAATTACATATCCTGTTCCACCTGCGGTACCAATTTTACCAATTATTTGAAGAATTACGTCTTTTGATGTTACACCTATAGGTAAACTACCATTTACATTTATTCTAAAATTTTTAGATTTTTTTTGAACTAAGGTTTGTGTTGCGAGCACATGTTCAACTTCAGAAGTACCTATTCCAAACGCTAAAGCACCAAATGCACCATGTGTAGCAGTATGACTATCACCACAGACAATTATGTTTCCTGGTTGGGTAAAGCCTTGTTCAGGACCAATTATATGAACAATACCTTGTCTCGTATCATCCATTCCAAATAATTGGATACCAAATTCCTTACAATTTTTCTCAAGAGTTTCTACCTGAATTCTCGAATCCTCGTCTGAAATTCCTTTAGATCTATCTGTAGTTGGAACATTATGATCTGCAACTGCAAGTGTTAATTCGGGATTTCTAACTTTCCTGTTAGAATTTCTTAAACCTTCAAAAGCTTGGGGACTAGTAACCTCATGTATTAAATGTCTATCGACAAATAACAAAGATGTGCCATCTTCTTGCTGATGTACTAAATGTTCTTCCCAGATTTTATCGTATAAAGTTTTTGACATTTAAAAAAGTTTAATTTTATTTAGCCTTTTTAGTGCTATCTTCTTTAAGACTCTCATCTCTTTTTAAAGACGGAGATTTATCATCCTCAGGAGTTTCTACTTTATCATCTTTTGTTGTCTGTTTAACAACATTTTCCTCTGTTACTCCCTCAGGTTTTGTCTCTATATCAATACCGATTTTCTTTTTAATTTTTTCAGCAATTTTTGCCGATTTCCCTGTTCTGTCTCTTAAGTAGTATAGCTTAGCTCTTCTTACTTTCCCAGATCTTATAACTTTAATAGTATCAACAATTGGACTAAAGAGTGCAAATGTTCTTTCAACTCCTTCGCCAAATGATATTTTTCTTACTGTAAATGAAGAGTTAATGTCTCTATTTTTTTTTGCGATACAAACGCCCTCGAAATATTGAATTCTTTCTCTCTTTCCTTCTGTAATTCTAACACCAACTTTAATAATATC
>LUMB01000063.1_pt1 | contig 21246 bp, 28 predicted proteins | sample 730021 | NCBI WGS metagenome assembly LUMB01 (sample SAMN03860274, study PRJNA289734) | marine metagenome | biome: seawater column; feature: ocean; material: water; isolation source: Red Sea water column Station 91 - depth 25m | place: Saudi Arabia: Red Sea | collected 2011-10-15 | depth 25 m
TCCACCTCTTACAATATATTCTGCTCCAAATTTCTCTGCGACTGGTTTTACTTTTTCAATATATTCTTTATAATTTTCTGGGTTTGTAATTTTAATATTAAAAATTACGTAACCACTCATTATCTGAAATTTTAATATAAAGTTTGAACAACCTTCTCAACACGTTCTTTACCATTTGGTATGGTTTTTTCCAAAAAAGCATGGCAATCGTCGGTTAATTCTTTGTTGTACTTTGAACCATAATGTTTATCTACAGCTTTGTTAACTCTTTCATCCCAATCTGCTTCAGTAATTCCAGTTTCCATTGCATATGTTTTCCAAACTTTAGCTGATGAAATTGATTTTTCTTTCATGCTATATTCAAAAGTTTCTCCCGATGGTAAAAAATAGTTAGCCATATATATTCCAACACAATCTAAGGCTTTCTCAGTATCTTTTTTACTTAAAACTTCAGCATAAGTATTGTTGACTACTGTAAAACTCAAAAATATAAAAATATATTTTTTAATTGATTTCATAATTACACTTAAAGATTTACTTTAGATAACTCATATAACTGAGCATTCTCTACACATTCTGCATATATAGCTTTAGCTGTAGGATTTTTTCCAGTTACAAAATCTTTCATTCCATCTTCATTATGAACAGAAACTTTAAATAGCATTCCACTTTTATCTGGTATCATAGCTCCAACAGTTTTTTCTGGATAGGCAACACTTTTTCTAACGCCCATACCTTCATCTGATTGCATCCATCCCATGAAGGTTTCTAATTTTCCTTCTTTAATTTTAAGATGCACTAACATTTCTTTTTCCATTTATATCCTCCTTTTTTTTGTTAATTTAATCTGAGCAAATGCTCATTACTGTAGTCTCTTGTTTATGCCCAGACTTCTCAATTACTTTTGCATTCTCTTCATTCTGCATAAATTTCTGCATAGTGTCTGCTGCTGGTGTTTCCATCACAATATGTACCTTATTTGGATTTTCTAATTCATGACCAACATAAATAGTTTTGATGCCTGCCGCTTCTCTTGGACCAGAATGTTCATCAAACATTTTTTTCCAATGAGTCCAGTCTTTTACCTCAAAATTTCCAACCACTTTTACCATTTTACTCTCCCCACACACCAGCAAAATCAATTGTTGCTTATTTCTTCATTGCATTGAACATGCTAAGCGTATCATCAAACGTCATCATAGTTAGCATTTTTCCATTTTCACCAATTTCAAAATAATGACCAAACATAGTATCCATGCCATCTGCGGTTGCCTTAGCTCTAACAAATACTTTGTTACCTTCACCTATCATATCAATAGGAGTTAGATGAAAATTAGACCACAGTGCTGGTATTTTACCCATTGCAGCCATCATCGCTTGAGGTCCTTTGTGAACTCCTGATAAAGGGTGTACACCTTCTTTTCCTGGAAATGTCCAAGTTGTGTTTTCATCAACCATTTCCTTAAAAAAAGTTTCCATGTCACCTTTATTAAAAAGATCATAACCCATTTTTGTTCTTTCTTTTGCGTCCATTTTATTATCCTTTCATTGTTAATTTTAAATTAAAAAGTGTATTCACCACTCATCTGATTCATTGAGTGAGCCATTCCAGCTTTGCCTTTAAGATTTTGTCTACTTGAAAATCCAGTACCTGAAATGTTTTCATATTTTCCAGTTCCGCCAATAATAATAAAGTCTCCAGAACCTCCAACTCCTCCAGTTCCTTTACCTTTATAATTTATGAATACTTTTTCCCCATCACTCAGATAAAATGTGCACATTCCAGTTTCATCATCAAACTTACCTGCAGTCAAAGTAAGTCCTCCAATGCAATGCATAGTAGATTTATCAAATATACTTCCATCTTCTTTGTCAGAAAGTCCAGCGTTACCGTCATATGTTATACTCATATTGCCATTACCAGCATCCATAACATTTACTTCCCATGAACCCATACCGCTAGCATTAAACTTTCCTGTCTCAGCTAACAAGTTAGAGGTAAATAGTGTAAAAAAAGTTAATATTATTATTTTTTTCATAGTTATCTCCTTACATTTTTGCAAAATCCATTGTTTGTGAACATTCCTCAGAGACTGTCAGAGAATTGTTACAATAGTTTTTCCTGGACCAATTAATTTACCAAGTCTAATTGCTCCAGCAATATTTACACCACAACTAGTGCCTAAGCTTAATCCCTCTTCTTTAATTAAATTGTAAAGCAAAGGCAAAGACTCGTGGTCATCAATTGAAAATGCTCCATCTATTTTTGCTTCAGCAAAATTTGCTGTTACTCTACTGGAGCCAATACCTTCAGTTATTGAACCACCTTCAGATTTTAATTCACCATTTTCAATGAAATTGTATAAGGCAGAACCTGCTGGATCTGACAAGTAAATTTTAACATCTTTGTTTTTTTCTTTCAAAAAACTACTTATACCTCCAATCGTTCCACCCGTACCTGATGCACATACAAATCCATCTACCTTTCCTTCTGTTTGATCCCATATTTCAGGTCCAGTTGTTTCATAATGACCCTTAGCATTTGCAGTATTGTCAAATTGGTTTGCCCAGACTACTCCGTAATTATTTGAATTTTTTAATTCTTCTGCAAGTCTACCTGCAACTTTTACATAATTGCCATCATCACTATAAGGTTTTGGTGGTACTAACCTTAAATCTGCACCGATGTTAATTAAAGTATCTTTTTTTTCTTGTGTTTGATTATCGTTCATTACAATTGTTGTTTTATAACCTAAAGAATTTCCTAGAAGACATAAACCTATACCAGTATTACCTGCTGTTCCCTCAACAATCATTCCACCTTTTGAAATTAATTTTTTTTCTTCAGCATCTTTTATAAGTGCCAAAGCCGCTCTGTCTTTTACAGATCCTCCTGGGTTTAAATATTCAGCTTTTCCATAAATATTACATCCAGTTATCTCTGAGGCTGCTTTTAATTTTATTAAGGGGGTATTACCAATTGACTGTAAAAAATTATCTTTGATATTAACCATTGTTATTTTCTGAATTGTCATTTTCTACAGCATAAGGTTTAAATTCCTCTGTAGCAGTTCCAACATTCTTTGCTGGTATTCCTATCATCACAGCATTCTCCTCAACATTTTTTGTTACAACAGCATTTGCTCCAATTTTTGAATTTTTTCCAACTACTACAGGACCTAATATTTGTGCGCCAGATCCAACAACTACATTATCCATTAAGGTAGGATGCCTTTTTATATTTCTTTGATTATTAGAATTAATACTTGGAGATATACCTCCTAAAGTTACCATATGATATATTGTGACATTATCACCAATTTCAGATGTTTCACCTATTACAACTCCCATCCCATGATCTATAAATAAATTTTTACCAATCTTTGCACCAGGATGAATTTCAATACCGGTTAGGAATCTTGAAAACTGGGAAATAATTCTCGCAATTAAATCAAATTTAGCTACTGAAAAAAAATGAGCCAATCTATGAAAAAATACTGCTTTAACACCTGGATAAGTCAATATTAAACTTAATTTGGATTTCGCTGCTGGATCTCGATCAATAATTGATTGTAAAAACTCACTCATAAGTATTTCTATATAGTTATTAAAAATTGAATTTAAAGTTGATCAATCTCTTAAAAGTTTGCTTCATAAAACAATTTTACATATAATAATTTTATAATAAGGAGAGAAACAATGTTAAAAATAAACAGTATGTGTCCTGATTTTCAGGCTAAAACTACAGAGGGAGACATCTCTTTTCACGAATGGTTAGGTGACAGCTGGGGTGTATTATTTTCACATCCAAAAGATTTTACGCCAGTATGTACTACAGAACTTGGAGCTTTAGGTTTAATGAAAGATGAGTTCGACAAAAGAAACGTGAAAGTGATAGGTCTTAGTGTAGACGGAGTTGATGACCACAACAAATGGTTAGAAGACATAAAAGACGTGTCAGGTTCAAAACCAAATTATCCAATAATTGCAGACGAAGATCTTAAAGTTGCTAAATTATTTAATATGTTGGAAGGTGATGCAGGAACAACATCAATGGGTAGAACTGCTGTTGATAATGAGACAGTTAGAACTATTTTTGTAATAAGACCTGATAAAAGAATTGGTTTATATCTTACTTACCCAATGGCAACAGGAAGAAACTTTTTGGAAATATTGAGAGCAATAGATTCAATGCAATTAACAGCAAAACATAAAGTAGCTACTCCTGCTAATTGGAAAAAAGGTGAAGATGTAGTTATTTTACCAGCTGTTAAAGATGAGGAAGCGAAAAAAATATATCCAAACGGATGGGAGACGGTAAAACCTTATTTAAGAAAGGTTCCAGATCCTTCTAAATAATTTGGATAAGAATATACTAGACCAACAATCTCAGCATTGGGAGACTAATTTCTCAAATAAGCCTGAGATGTTTGGTTTAGATCACAGTTACTCAGCAGAAAAAACTCTTACCGTTTTAAAAGAAAACAATTTATCAAATATTGTTGAACTCGGAGCAGGATTAGGAAGAGACACAATATTTTTTGGTAAAAATTCAATTAATGTTACTGCACTTGATTATAGTAAAAAAGGCATATCAATTATTGATAAAAAAATTAACGACCAAAATTTGAATTCTTCAATTCGTACATTGAAGTTCGATGTAAGAAAAAAATTACCATTTAAAGACAATTCAATAGAAGCTTGTTATTCTCACATGCTGTATTGCATGGCATTAACAAATTTAGAGCTAACAATTTTAAACAGTGAAGTAAAAAGAATACTTAAACCTGGAGGTTTAAATATTTATACAGTTAGAAACACTGAAGATGGAGATTTCAAAAAAGGCGTTCATAGAGGAGAAGATTTATACGAAATAGATGGATTTATTATTCATTTTTTTTCTAAGGATAAAATAGCACGTCTTTTAGATGGCTTTAAAAATTTATTTATTGAAAAATTTGATGAGGGTAAATTTCCAAGAAAGTTATATTTAGTTTGTAATAAAAAAATTTAGTTATTTTTGTATTTTCTCATACATACTTGGGCCAATAAAAGATTTGGATCAATAAACAACTTAGAGTCTTTTGCTTTCTTAAAAGATTTATATGCAAATAAAGCTATAGGAAGTTCTGTACAACCTAATATAATTTTTTTACATTTTTTTTTAATTAATTGATTAACAGCTGGTCTTAAAACTTTCTCTGCCTCTTTTACTTTACCCATTTTTACGTATTTAATTGATTTATTTACAGAACTCTTTTGTAAATTTTTTGTAGGACTTATAAGTTCATATTTTTTATCAAAATATTGATGATAAACTTTTGTTTTCAATGTTGCTTCAGTACAAAGAATTCCAATTTTCGTATTTTTTTTACAATTTTGTTTTGTATAATTAAATACTTCCTTTGGCATACTTAATAAGGGTATCTTAATTTTTTTTTGAATATCATGATGCCAATAATGAGCGGTATTGCATGGCATAACAATAAATTTACATTTATTTTTGGATAACATTTTACAACCTTTGACTAACTCATCGAGAACATTGTAATATTTTTTTAAGTTCTCAGGTCTTTTTGGTGTATTGGACTTATTATAGAGTATAAACATAGGGTACTGTTGATCCAGTTTTCCTCTATATAGTTTTGCAAGCTTACTACAAAAATCTAAACCTGCTTGAGTTCCCATCCCTCCAAGTATTCCGATCATAAATGATAATTTCCCTATTTGTATATTAATAAGTAGAACTATATTTTAATTTAATTTATGCAAGAAATATACATTAGAAATGAATAGAAACCTTTCCTTGCTCGTTTTAAGCCAAGTATTTAGTTTTACAGCAGCTACTGTTACAGTTTTTATAAGTGGTATTATTGGATCACAACTAAGCCCTATAAAGACTTTGTCTACACTTCCACCATCAATTTATGTTGTTGGAACTGCTGCAGCTACAATTATTGCTGCAAAAATAATGAGCATAATTGGAAGAAGGCTTGGTTTTGTTTTAGCATCAATAGCTAGCACAGTTGCAAGTCTTATGGCAGCATATTCAATAATTTTAGGTAATTTTTTTATTTTTTGTTTTGCTTGTTTTATTTTAGGGGCAGGAATGGCTTTTATACATCAATATCGATTTGCAGCTGCAGAAAGTGTTGAAAAGGAAAAAGCTCCTAAAGCAATTTCTTCATTATTGTTAGCAGGTATTGTTGCAGCTTTTCTTGGTATAAGTTTATCTAATTATACAAAAAGTTTTGTAAGTGATTATTTATATGTTGGTTCTTATTTAACTTTAGCAATTTTAACAATAATACCTTCATTTTTATTATTTTTTTTCAAAGATATAAGAGAAGTTTCTTTAACTTCTAATGAAAATGTTAAATCAAGAAATTATTTAGAGTTTCTCTCTGATCCAAAGTTTTTACAAGCAATTACTTCAGCTGCATTTGCATACGCAGTAATGTCTTTTTTAATGACAGCTACCCCAATAAGTATGCATATTGTTCATCAATTAAGTTTAGAAAAAACAGGAATAGTTCTTCAATTTCATGTCTTGGCAATGTTTTTACCTTCACTAGTAACTGGAAATTTAATTAAGAAGTTTGGTTATAGTAATATGATGTACTTAGGTGTTGTTTTTTATATTTTAACAATTTTATTAAGTTTTTTTGAACCCTCCTTTTTAAATTATTTTATAAGTTTAATTTTTTTAGGAATAGGTTGGAATTTTTTATTTATATCAGGCACTAGCTTATTAGTTACAACTTATAAACCAGATGAGAAATTTAAAGCTCAAGGATTTAATGATTTATTAGTTTTCTCTTCTATGGCTTTAGCCAGTTTATTGGCAGGTATACTAATTTCCATTGTCAGCTGGAAAACAGTCAATTTATTTTGTATTCCTTTTTTAATTCTTATTATTTTATCGATAGTAAATGCAGATAAAAAAAGATGAGTTTTTTAATTTTAGGTTTTTTAACTAGTTTAAGTTTAATATTAGCCATAGGACCACAAAATATCTTTGTAATAGAGCAGGGCATTAAGAAACAACATATTTTTTTAATATGTTTTATTTGTTCAGTATCAGATACAATTTTGATTTTTTTAGGAATTTTTCTTTTTCAGTATCTTGGAACATATTTTAATGAAATAACTGAACTAATTTTCAATATTTTATTATTAATATTTTTAATTTATTTCATTTACACAAAAATTTCTGAAAAATTTAAAAACATAGAAATAGATAAAGGTGAGAAACATGATGAGAGAAAAAAAATTATATTAAAAACACTCGCTTTTACTTATTTAAATCCGCATGTTTATTCTGATACAGTTTTTTTTCTTGGTAATTTTTCAAAAAATTTCCCAATTAATTATAAAATTTATTTTGGTATTGGAGGTTCTATTGCTTCTTTTTTATTTTTCTACTTATTGGGATATTTAGCAAATTATTTTTCAAAATATCTTAATAATGTAAGGGCTTGGGTTGTAATAAAATGGATTATTTCTTTAATAATGAGCTTAATTTCAATTTATGTGATTTTTGAAATTTTAAAATTTTTTAATTAGAAAATCCGTATTTTCTTAATCTTACATCGCCGGTTCGTGCATGAGCTTCCATACCTTCATATCTAGAAATTCTTGCTGCAGCAGCACCCACAAGTTTTGTTGAGTCTTTTGTCATTCTTTGGAAGCTTAATGTTTTTATAAATTTTCCAACGAATAATCCCCCTGTATATTTACCTGCTCCTTTAGTTGGTAAAATATGATTTGTTCCAGAACATTTGTCTCCATAGGCTACCGTTGTTTCTTCACCAACAAATAGAGATCCATAATTCGTTAGTCTGTCATGGAACCATTTTAAATTTTTTGTTTGAACCTCAAGATGCTCTGGAGCATATTCATCACTTATCTTAACCATTTCATCGTCAGTATCGCAAAGAATTACCTCACCATAATCTTTCCATGCAGCCTCCGCACTAGTTCTTGGTAATTCAGGTAATTCTGAAATTAATTCAGGAACTCTTTTCATCACTTTTTCAGCAAGCTCTTTACTTGTAGTGTATAACCAACAAGGAGAGTTATAACCATGTTCAGCTTGCCCAACTAAATCTACTGCAACTATCTCAGGATCAGCAGATTCATCTGCAATAATTCCAATTTCTGTGGGACCAGCAAATAAATCTATTCCAACCCTTCCAAATAAAATTCTTTTTGCTTCAGCTACAAACTGATTACCTGGACCAACTAAAATATCTGCTGGAGCATTACCAAATAAACCATATGTCATTGCAGCGATTGCAGGAACTCCACCTAAATTTAAAATAACATCTGCACCACACAAATCAGCAGTATATATAATAGTGGGGTGGGCGCCCACTTCAGCTTTTGGTGGACTACAAGCAATTACGTTTTTTACTCCAGCAACTTTTGCAGTCGTCACACTCATAACTGCCGAAGCTATATGAGCATATCTTCCACCTGGAATATAACAACCCGCAGTATTAACAGGAACTAATTTTTGACCAGCATACAAACCATCAGATAATTCAACTTCGAAATCGTTTCCATAGTTTTTAAGTTGAGCCTCAGCAAATTTTCTCACTCTTTCATAAGAAAATTGAATATCATCCTTTGTTTTTTGATCTAAATTTTTTTTTATTTCCTCAATTTTATCTTTGGATACAATTATTTCACCCTCATACTTGTCAAATTTTTTTGTTAATTCTTTACAACCTTCCTCTTTAGATTTCTCCAGGTCATTAAGTAAATTTTGAACTATATCCCTTGTTTTATTATCATCAGTTGAGGATGTTTTAGGAGATTTTTTAAGGTATGTAATTGTCATTGATGAGTATTTTGATCAAGTTATTTAATGTATTAAAATACTCATTTCAACAAAGATATTTTTTATTAATTCTCTTGATAATTTAATCTAACGCAACTACAGCAGCAGCTATTGAGGCTAATCTAGCTGTTGCATCGTCTGATCTACTTGTAATTACAACTGGAACTTTACCTCCAACTACGACACCTGCTGCACAGGCTCCCATAAAATAAATCATCATTTTTACAAGCGCATTTCCAGTCTCAACATTTGGAACTAGCAAAACATCTGCATCTCCAGCAACAATATTTTTTATACCTTTAATACCAGCTGACTTTTTAGATATACTATTATCAAAAGCCAAAGGACCAAAAATGTCAGCATTAAAACCCTCTTTTTCTGCTAAATTTGTAATCTCTTTTGCATCAAGAGAACTTTGCATACTATCCAATACTTCTTCAGTTGCTGATAAAATTGATATCTTTGGTTTTGGAATATTTATGCGATGACAAAAATCTATTACATTTCTTAAAATGTGCATTTTAGTTTTAACATTTGGATTAACATTTAATGCTCCATCTGTAATTATAAGTGGCTTATCATCTTTTTCTAATGTCATGTGCCATATATGACTAAGCCTTTTTTTGCCTAACAAACCATGTTCTCGTTTTAAAACTTCTTTCATCAAAACATCTGTATGAATATGTCCTTTAACAATAATTTTAATTTTATCTTCTGAGGCAAGTTTCGCTGCAATCTTGGCAGTATTATTTTCTACTGGTTCGTCTATTATTTCGTATTCAGATATATCAAACTTTATCTCATCTGCAGTTTTTTTAATTTCAGATTCGTTACCAATTAAAACTGGTACAATCAGTTTTTCTTTTACCGCATCCATTACTGAAATCATCGGCAGTGTCTTTCCAGCATTTGCTATTGCAACTTTAATACCCTTTTTTTGATGAGCAATGTCTAATAGATTATTTGGGCATACTGTTGATTTATCTGAAAGCATCTAAAATCTTATATCAAAATTAAAAAAAACTAACATATCATTTATTTTTTGATAATGTCAGAAATATGGAAGTTGTAACAAAAATTGCTCCAATTGCTCTGGCATTAATTATGTTAACGTTGGGCTTAGGTCTTACAACGAGTGATTTTACAAGAGTAATTAAACGACCAAAAGATTTTTTAGTTGGATTGATCTGCCAAGTAATATTACTTCCTATAATTGCTTTTGTTTTAATAAAAATTTTAAATGTTCAACCAGCATTAGCTCTAGGAGTAATGATAATCGCTGCTGCACCAGGAGGTGTTACATCTAATATTCTTACAAAATTTGCAAATGGTGATGTCGCTCTTTCTGTTTCATTGACAGCAATAATAAGTTTACTTAGTATTTTAACCGTTCCATTTATCGTAATTAAATCTGCTGACCTACTTGATATAAATTACCTATCTAAGGAAATTTCAATGAGCGGGATATCAATCAAAATGTTTTTGGTAGTAACATTACCTGTAGTAATTGGCATGTTAATTAGGAAGTTTGCACAAAATTTTATACTTAATAGGACAGCTTTAATTGAAAAAATTTCATTAACTCTTTTTATGATAGTTTTTATCTCAATTTGGTTAGAGGAATGGGACAATATAATTATGTATATATCAAGAGCTGGCGTAATAACTCTAATATTAAATGTAACAATGATGGTTTTAGGTTTTTATGTTGCAAAAATTTTTGCAAGTGGCATTGAACAAAGAAAATGTATTTCACTAGAATGTGGACTTCAAAATGGAACCTTAGCAGTATTTGTATCTACTCAAATATTCGATGACATAATTTATTTGATACCAACTGCTTCATATGCTTTGATCATGTTTGTCACATCTATAATATTTGTGCTTCTCTTAAAAAAGATAAATTAGGATCAAAATAATAGATTGCGACCCAAAATGAACATAGGGATTTAAAAAAAACCTAATTTGGTGACGTCATAGATTGAGTACTTTTAAACTTTCAGACTATAATCAATTTATACAAAATAATATGAGCACTGAGACTTTAACAAAATTAAATCCGAAAATTTTAATTAATTCAAAATTTGACCCCAATGGATCAGATGCAAACGTATCTGATCCAAAAACATTAAATGCTGAACTAAATAAAGTTGAGTTAAGTAATAATAAAAAAAGCAAACATAAGACTTGTATAAATAAACTGAATAACAGACTTAAAATTCAAGAAAAAAATAAAAAAATTGAAAATAGAGTTTTGACTGGTTTATTTCTGAGTGTTGTTGCTGTTTTATTTTTTGTAGCAACTTAATTCAAGAGTTTTTCAATATCTTTTTTAATATCATCAGTAATTTTAATTTCTTTATTAAAATTTTTTTTATATCTATTAAACTTATTTTGTCCTGGATACATAATTTCTTTTATATTTTTTAGTTTTGGGAGTTTTTTAACTCTTCTTATATTTTCTTTAATTCTTGAGTTAAAATTTTTAACAAATAAATTTGACTTCATGACAATAAATAAATGACCAATGTTTTGAGGACCTGAAAAATCATCAAATGGATCTTTGACTTTTCCTCCATGATTTCCTCCAGTGAAAACACCACTTAAAATATCAACCATCCATGCTAAACCCGATCCTCTAAATCCAGCAATAGGCAACTGCACACCTTTTAGAGCTTTAGCTGCATCTGTGGTTGGTCTTCCATATTTATCTAATGCAACTCCTTCTGGTATTTTAGATCCTGTTCTTGCTGCAACTCTTATTTTACCTCTATTTATCATTGATACAGATGTATCTAAAATAAAAGGAACTTTTGAAGAAGTAGGTGTTCCAAAACAAATTGGATTTGTTCCAAACAAAGTTTTTAATGCACCATGAGGAGCTATAGCGGGAGGAGCATTAGTAAAAATTAATGTTAATAAATTTTTTTTAACTGCTTGTTCTGCGTAGTATCCTGATAAACCATAATGACCACTTCTTTTTATACCAACCAAACCTAATCCTGTTTTTTTGGCGCTCTCAATTGCTTTTTTAATTCCAATATCAGCAGCTACAAAACCAATACTGTCATCAGCATCGATTTGCATTATTGATTGAGATATTTTTTTAAATTTAAACTTTGGCTTTGGATTAATTAATTTTTTACTTATTCTATCACAATACATTTTTAACCTAGATACACCATGACCAGTGGCGCCAACTAACTCTGCATTAACTAGTGCATCAGAACAAATCTTTGCATGTGCTTTGCTTAATTTATATTTTAGAAATACTTTAGTCAGTAATTTTTTTAACTTTTCTTTTTTCATTAAAACCATCTAAACATTCCAATGATACCAGCTGTGGCATAAAAAATTTGAAGTAGTAAAATCCCTCTATGATTTCCTAAATACGCCCACAAACCAATTAAAATTGCAGAAATTAATAATAATGCAAAACCTAAAAATTCAGCACCAATGTTTAAGGCAACTAGTAGTGAATAAACAATAGCAGTTATAACACCTGTCCACTCTAATATTTTATTTTTATTCATTAAGTCTATGATTTGAAATTACCCTTTACCTCTCCAAGGTATAGTTTTATCGATAATTTTTCTAAGAGTAATATCAAACAAAAGACCTAACATTCCCATTATAAATATTGTGATCCAAATTACCTCATACTGAAAGTACTTTTTAGCAACGTTTTCAACAAAACCAATACCAGTTGTACCAGCTAAAAACTCTGCAGCTACTAAAGTGCCCCAACACATACCAACAGCAACCCTTATACCTGTTAATATTTCAGGAAGAGAATTAGGGAATATAACATGTCTTAAAATTTGTTTTTTAGAAGCACCTAAAGAGTGTGCTGCATGGATTTTTGATAACTGAGTACCTGATGCCCCAGCTCTAGCTGATATTATCATTATCGATAATGAAACCATAAATAATAGAAAAACTTTACCAGTATTATCAATTCCCAAAACTGAAATTATCAAAGGTGCCCAGGCTAAAGGAGGTACAGGTCTATATAATTCAATTAAGGGATCAAAAAATCCTTTAGCAAATCTGTTTAGCCCCATAAACAAACCTAAAGGCACTCCTATTATAATTCCAAAAACTAATCCTAAAAATACTCTTAAAAAAGAGTCCCAAATATGTCCATACGGAACAGGAACTTTAAATAATTTAAAATCACCTGTTACTAGTTTTAATACTTTACTTTTAAAATTTTCCTTTACAATTCCATCTTTAGTATGAACTGGATACTCTCCAGGTAAAACATCTGCAATCCAATCTGGTAAGATAAAACCAACCATAGAACTGACATCAACCATTTCAATCCAAAGCAATGGAATATTTTTATATCCAACACTTGGTTTAGACATAAGAATAAATTTGTTAAAGGTATCAGATGGCTTAGGTAGCCATCTACCTGAACCTTGTTCAGAGCAACTTGGACCACTCGCAACTATTGTTCCTGCAGGAAATAAAAGTATGTCAATTAATCTTAATCCACCTTGTTCAGATTTTTGAAGATTATCAAATTCAATTATTGCATCTTTCATCTCATTAAGAGCTGTTGGAGGATAGATGCTAGCAAATTCTATTCTTCTTGCTATTTTTACAATATTTTTTGCATATGTTGATGCTATTTCCTCACTATCATCCAAACTTTTCCTGTATGCCTTGATTTCATTTTTTAATTCTTTTATTGAAGTTTTAAAATATGAGTTATGATTTCTTAACTTAAAAAATTTGTCACTTATCACTTTAAGTTCTGCTGCTGCAGCATGAAATTTTAAACCTCTATTTGTTCCTGGAACTAATGGAACTTCAAGTGTATTTTCTATAGAGCCAGTTCCAGTTCTAACAGTAGTTATACCCCATCCACCTTGTTCCGAGACAGCTTTGAGTCTCTCATTTTTTTCTTCCTCAGTTTCAAATGGATAATCTTTTTTTTTAAAATTTGAGCTCAAAATTTTAATTTCCTCAGTCATTTCTTTAATCTTAATTTTTGTATCCATTTCCATTAAATTATTATTTGTAAGCAAAGGAATGAGCTGGGTTGTTTTATCAATAAATCCAATCAATATCTTTTTTTGCTGATTATTTAGATCATTTGAATTTTGAATTTCATTGGCTGTATTTTTTAGATTTTTATTTTCGATTTTAATAATTGAAGTACTTTTGAACTCTCTTTCTTCAATAGGAAATTGATATTTTAAACCCATCAAAGACTCGTTTATTTTTGCCACTTGGCATAACTCATTTGCAGATTTTGGATAAAACCCTTTTGCTATATCCCAGGAATAATACAACCAGACTAATAAGATTGCGCTACTGCCTACAACAATCCAATGTGTGCCACCTTTTGCTCTTTCTGGGTTTCCAAAAACTGCATCAACTTTTTCAGTTTTTATTAATCTTCTTCCGTAAAGAATACATCCAATTATCGCTACAAATATTAATATTGTTGCAAACTGGGTTAACATTTAATTATCTTTCCCCATAATTTCTTCTTCCATATCCCAAATCATAGATAGGATTTCTTCTCTTTTAGATGAAAAATCTTTATTTTTTTTAATTTCCCTTAAGTCTTCTCTTAAGCCCATCTCTGCAAAAGGAAGATTGTACTCTTTGTGTATTCTTCCTGGTCTTTTGTGTATTCTTCCTGGTCTTGGTGCCATTACATAAAGTCTTTCACCAAGTAACAAGGCCTCTTCAACTGAGTGAGTAATTAAGATAATTGTTTTTCCCGTTTCTTTCCAAATCTTTAAAACTAAAGACTGCATCTTTTCTCGAGTTAATGCATCTAAAGCGCCTAAAGGCTCATCCATTAAAATTAAATCTGGATCATTTATTAAACATCTTGCTAAAGCAACTCTTTGCTGCATTCCACCTGATAGCTGATAGGTAGGAGTATTCCCAAATCCTTTTAGACCGACTATATCAAGCCATTCATCAACTTTTTCTGCAGTAATTTTTGGGTCTTCTTTTTTCATTCTTAAACCAAAGTTCACATTCTCTGCAACTGTTAACCATTCAAATAATGCACCTTGTTGAAAAACCATACCTCTTTCAACACCAGGTCCATCTATTTCATTATTATTTAAAGTTATTTTTCCAGAGGTTGGCCTTAAAAATCCAGCAGTAATATTTAATAAAGTTGTTTTTCCACAACCAGATGGGCCTAAAACAGTAAGAAGTTCTCCTTTTTTAAGAGTAAAACTTACATCCTTTAATGCATGAACAGTTTCTCCTTTTGGAGTTTTAAAAATCATATTGAGATTTTCAGAAACTAAATCACTCATTAAATGGCTTTATATTAGAATTTTTATCAAAAAAATAGGCACCAATTAAAAAATTGGCGCCTATTAAATTTTTTCCCTACAAAATTATAGAGGTAAGAAACTTGTATCTACTGCTCCGTCTGGTGTTCCCATACCTTTTAAGAAGGCATCAAGATTACCACTTTCCATAGATTGTTTAGTTTCTTCTGGAGTTAAAAATTTGAAACCATCTAAAGTTTCTTTCATATCTGCAACTTTCATCTCAGATGCCTTTGACATAGAATTCATATCGCTTTTACCAGCTCTATATCTATCATTAGCTTCATGAGTTACTTCGATGAATGTTCTTAACATTCCAGGGTTCTCTTTCATAAACTTATCTGTGACTGATGTGATATCTATTCCTAAAATACCAGCATCTCTTGCTTCTTGAACAGTTAAAAGTCTTGATCCAACTGCAGTTCCAGCCTTAATTGAGTTACCACCAAATAAACATGCCATTACAACATCACCACTTACTAAAGCAGCAGCACCTTCTTCTGGGTCCATTTGAATGATATCCATTTTACCTCTGTCAGCTCCAACAACTTTCATACTTTCATCAAAAACTTTTACAGCATTGATGAAAGGAACTAGTCCTTGTGAATAAGAAATATCAATATCTCCAGCTAACATTGCATCAGTCATTGCACCACCGTTAGTGAAGTTTGTCCATTTAACTGGCACTCCAAGAGCTTTTGCAAAATTCTTTTTCTGCATGTCTTCTAAATTAGGACTTGGCCATTCTAAAAAGTATGCAACTCTAACTACGTTCGCTGCTGAGTTAGCGGCAGTAATTGTAAGGTTTAGAGCAAAAATACTTCCTAAAATAAAACTAATTATTTTTTTCATTATTTCTCCTGTAATTAAATTTAATTTACGCGGCATATTTAAGTTCATTATAAGATTGATGTAAATGATGAATTATGCGTAAGGGGTGACATTAAAAACTTAGACAACTTTGAGTTGTATGGTATATTTATTTTCTGTCCAATCAAAATAAATTAGTCTAAGAGGATAAATACTTACTTTTTTAAAAATTTTATGAGTTCAGAAAAACCAAATATTCCAAATTCTTTAAATGAACATTGGATGCCATTTACATCCAATAAAGATTTTAAAGAAAACCCAAGATTAATAGTTGAAGCAAAAGGAGTTTATTTAAAAAATCATCATGGAAAAACTCAAATTGATGCAAGCTCTGGATTATTTTGCAATCCTTTAGGTCATGGGAGACAAGAAATTATTGATGCAATAACCAAACAATTAAAAACTGTTGATTACGCTCAACCATTTCAACAAGGCTTTGGAGGTTCATTTGAACTTGCAACAAGAATTGCAAAACATACTCCAGGAAATTTAAATAGAATTTTTTATACGATTTGCGGATCTACCGCAGTTGAAACAGCAATTAAAATTGCAATAGCGTATCATAAATCTAGAGGAGAAGGTAATCGTTTTAGATTTGTTGGTAGAGAAAGAGGTTACCACGGAATGAATATTGGAGCGACATCCGTTGGAGGCATGATTAACAATGTTAAAACATTTGCAAGTGTATTAATGCCAGGTGTAGTTCATATGAGACATACACATTTACCAGAACATAAATTTATTTCAGGTCAGCCTGAGACAGGTGCAGAATTAGCAGATGATTTAGAAAGAATTTGTACAAACTTTGGAGGAGAAAATATTGCAGCATGTATTGTAGAACCAATTGCAGGATCAACTGGAACTTTAGTTCCACCAAAAGGATACTTACAAAGACTAAGAGAGATTTGCGATAAGCACGGTATAATTTTAATTTTTGACGAGGTTATTACAGGGTGGGGAAGAACAGGCTCTCCATTTGCATCTCAAGAGTACGGTGTAACACCAGATATAATCACAATGGCAAAAGCAACTACGAACGGTATATCACCATTGGGTGCAGTGGCATGTAAAGAGGAAATTTACGATTCAATAATGGACGGCGCACCCAAAGGAACAATAGAATTATTCCATGGATACACATACTCAGGAATACCAATCTCTGTTGCAGCAGGTTTAGCAGTTCAAGATATATTTGAGAAAGAGGATATATTTAATAGAGCAAAAGAAATGAGTCCCTATTTCCAAGAAGGCTTAATGTCTCTTAAAGATTTAGAAGCAGTAGATAATATTAGAGGCTATGGAATGATGGGCGGTATAGACATGAAAATGCATAAAAAGCCTGGAGCCGCTGGATTTACATGTTTTAAACATTGTTATGAAGCAGGAGTAAATTTTAAAGCAACAGGAGACTGTTTAATTATTGCTCCTATGTTTATTTGTGAAAAAAAACATATAGATGAAATTATTGAAAAACTAAGAACTGGAATTTCAAACTACGCAAAAAGCAAAAAAAATTAATTCCAATTTATGAAAATCGGTGTTCCTAAGGAAATTAAACCGCAAGAAAATCGTATAGGATTAACTCCCAAAAGTGTAAAAACTTTAACCTCAAATGGTCATGAGGTTTTAATTGAGAATAATGGTGGTTTTGAAGCTGGTTTTGACAATGATCAATATAAATCAGCTGGAGCTAAAATTATTGATAAGGCAGAGGATATTTTTAATGACGCTGAAATAATTGTTAAAGTCAAAGAGCCTTTAGCAAAAGAGGTAAAAATGATTAAAGAAAATCAAATAGTTTTTACTTATTTGCATTTAGCTGCTGCAAAAGAATTAACTCAAGGATTAATAGACTCAAAATCAGTTTGCATAGCTTATGAAACAGTAACAGATAATAATGGTAGGCTTCCATTGCTTGCACCAATGAGTGCGGTCGCAGGTAGAATGTCTGTTCAAGCCGGAGCACATTGCTTGGAGAAAAATCAAAAAGGAAGAGGGATATTGCTTGGTGGAGCTCCTGGTGGAGAACCTGGAAATGTAGTTATTTTAGGTGGAGGCGTTGTTGGAGAAAATGCTGCAATTATTGCAACTGGAATGAGAGCAAAAGTTCATATTGTTGATAAATCAGCTGAGAGACTAAAACAATTAACTGAAATGTTTGGAGATAAAATCATTCCTCAATTAAGTGATGAAACAGACATAGAAAAATTGGTTTCAGAATGTGATTTATTAGTTGGAGGAGTTTTAATTCCAGGCGCTGAAGCACCAAAATTAGTTTCAAAAAATATGCTTAAGAAAATGAAAAGAGGATCTGTAATAGTTGATGTTGCAATTGATCAAGGCGGATGTGTTGAAACCAGCAAACCGACAACACACGCAGAACCAACTTATATAGTTGATGATGTAGTTCATTATTGCGTAGCAAACATGCCAGGAGGGGTTCCTAGAACTTCAACTATAGCATTAAACAATGCCACTTTACCCTTTTTAAGCAAACTAGCAAAAGATGGCTATCAAAAAGCTTTAAAAGAAGATTTAAATTTTTTAGCCGGATTAAATGTTCATAAAGGTAGCGTTACTTATAAAGCTGTTGCAGATGTTTTTGGTCACCAATACGCTAATGCTTCTGAAATCTTAAATTAAATACCTTTTTTGAGTAAGTCGTAAATATCCTCTTTTTTGTCCAAACCAATTTCTCTAGCAATTTCTTTCCCATCTTTATAAATCGCTATAGTGGTCCAAAACTTTATATTTAGTTTTTCACTTATATTTTTATTTTTATCATGTTCATAAAAAAAGAACTCAAAATCTGGAAAATCTTTTTTTGCTTGTTCAAATATAGAAGTTTGAGTTGCACAAACTGAACACCATTCATTCCAAGAATTAATTACAATTGTTTTTCCTTCAGTGTTTACTTTATCAAATTCATTTAAAGAAAAACCAGATGATTTTTCAAAACTGAAACTTGAAAATGAAAAAAAAGTAAAACAAATTACAAATATTAAATTTTTTAACCTAATCATGTTATTCTTTTGATAACATTATCTTTAAAAACAAAGGTATGTAACAATGCCGCTAAAATATGCAAAGATATTAGAGCAATCAGAGTGTAATTTGAGTATATATGCACATCATAACTTAAATCAGCATAATCAAAATTCGATTTTAATTTGATCTCAGTAATCCCAAAATTTAATTTTTCACCATTAAACAATTTTTTTAATATCCCAGAAGAAGTGACTGTTAGAAGTGTTAAATATAATAGAAAATGGTTTAGTTTTGCAATTATCATTTGACCTGGAAATGCTTCAATTGGGTTCTCTGGAGAATTTATAAAAAGCCTCACTAATAGTCTTAATAAAGTAATATAAAAAATTGTTATTCCAATTAATACGTGAATTTCCTCAATTGTTATTCTTAAATCAGAAAATTCTTGTCTAACTAAATAAAACCCAAGTGGTATTTGAACTATTAGACCTATGACACTTAGCCAGTGGAAAAACTTTGTTAAAATATTGTATTTTTGTATAATGTTAACATCTCTCATAATTTACATTTATGAAAAATAAATTTTTATTATTTATTTTTGTAGCTGCTTCTTTTTTTAATACCAATTTTATTGCTCATTCAGAGGAAAGTATAGAGGATATAATTAAAGGTAGAAAAGCAATTTTTAGCAATAATGCGAAATTAGCAAAAAGGGTAAATATTCTATTGAGGGAATTCGAGGTTGAGGAAGCGGAGCCTATTATTTTTGAAATGAGTAAAAATTATGAAAACTTGTTAAACTATTTTCCAGAAAATTCTAAAGAAGGCTATGGTACTGAGGCTTTACCAATTATTTGGGAGGAGAAGGATGCATTTAACGCTTTAATGCAAAAAGCAGCAGATGACATGTTACAATTAGCTAAAGTTATGGAAGAAGTAGATGACATTCAGGCAACTTACAAAAAATTAATGTGGGCAAATTGCAATGCGTGTCATAGCAGATACAGAAAACAACATTAAAAATTGAAGCAGGAAAATTGTTATACAATCAATATTGTGCCTCTTGTCATCAAGTAAATTTAGCTGGTGCAAAAAACTGGAAAGGATTTGATGAAGACGGACATAGAAAAGCGCCACCCTTAAATGGAACAGGACATACGTGGCATCATTCTGATGAGTTGTTGCATAAAATTATAAAGTATGGATTTGCAAAACTGATAAAAAATTATGAAGGTAAAATGATGGGTTTTGGTAATAATATTGAGGATGAGGGGATTGATAATATTCTCTCTTATATTAAATCATATTGGAATGATGATATATATTTTCATCAGTTGGAAATTAGTAAAAAATGAGTTCAGAAACTTTAAATTTTAATTGGTCATGTAAACACACTTGGAAAAGAAGTGCAAAAAACACTGCATGGTGTTTACTTGGCTGTTCTATAGGAGACTTTGGAACAATTTTATTTTTTCAATTAACCAAAATTCCTTTTCCCGTACTTGCCATTATGACTTTAGCAATCATAAATGGTTTAATAACTAGTATTATTTTAGAGACAATAATTTTGATGAAACAAAATTTCGATTTCAAAAAAGCTTTTCACACAGCTATTGGGATGAGTTTTATATCTATGATCAGTATGGAAGTTGCAATGAATTTAACTGATTATTTCTTAACAGGTGGTGCAATACTTACCTGGTGGGTAGTTCCAATTATGTTGGCAGTTGGTTTTGTAACTCCATGGCCTTATAATTATTGGAGAATTAAAAAATTCAATCAAGCTTGTCATTAGATTAGTTAAAAAACCCTATTATTTCAATTGTAGTTAAAAGATGTGTTCTTATAATTTCTTGTAATAATATTTTTAACAATTATATGTTCTCAACCCCCATGGAAGAAAATCAAATAATAATTAAAGACTTATCTAAAGTTTACAGTAATGGATTTAACGCTTTAAAAAATATCAATCTCACAATTAAAAAAGGAGAAATTTTAGCATTATTAGGTCCTAATGGAGCTGGGAAAACAACTTTGATAAGTGTAATTTGTGGAATTGTAACCCCCACTTCAGGCAATATTACAGTCGACAATTATGATATTATTGATAATTACCGCGAAACCAGATCAAGGATTGGATTAGTACCTCAAGAATTAACCTTGGAAGCTTTTGAGACAGTTTTTAATAACGTATCATATTCGAGAGGTTTGTATGGCAAATCTCCTAAT
>LUMB01000110.1_pt1 | contig 21036 bp, 27 predicted proteins | sample 730021 | NCBI WGS metagenome assembly LUMB01 (sample SAMN03860274, study PRJNA289734) | marine metagenome | biome: seawater column; feature: ocean; material: water; isolation source: Red Sea water column Station 91 - depth 25m | place: Saudi Arabia: Red Sea | collected 2011-10-15 | depth 25 m
CTCCTGCTCCAACAACTAGAACATCACAATGATAATGAAAATGTTCGTATTTGTGGGGATCATCTTTTTTTGGAGATTTACCAAGTCCTGCAGCGTGTCTTATAAAAAATTCATATGCTTTCCAAAACTTTGGTGGCCACATAAAGGTCTTGTAATAGAACCCTGCAGGAAAAAATGGGGATAGTAAATCATTTATAGCGCCAGCATCAAATTTCACTGACGGCCAATTATTTTGACTAAAAGCTTTTAACCCATCATATATCTGGACTTCAGTTACTCTTCTATTAGGTTCGGTATATTCTTTGGTCTCAAGCTGAACTATTCCATTAGGTTCTTCACTACCTGCGGTATAAATACCCCGCGGTCGATGATATTTAAAACTTCTTCCAACTAAGTGAACATCATTTGCAAGAAGTGCTGAAGCTAGGGTGTCACCTTCAAATCCAAAATATTCTTTATTATCAAAATAGAACCTAACAGACTTATTATTTTCTAGATTTTTATTATTTTTGTATCGCATCTTTATTTTTAAAATCTATCTTTTTTCGATGTTGATAAATTCCCTGATCCAATACTTGGCTCACCTGAAGGAGTAGCTGGAATATTTGCTTTTAATATGGGAGGAGCTTCTCCCATTTTATATACTGCAAGAATTTCATCGGTTGCTGTATTTCTTGCTAAATTAAACCATTGTCTGCATCCATATTCATGGTTCCATCTTTCATAATGAATACCTTTTTCGTTCTTTCGCAAGAATAAATATTCTGCCCATTGATCATCAGAGAGTTCAGGAGGATTTTTTGGTCTTGCAATATGTGCCTCACCTCCACAAGAAAATTCAGCTTGATCTCTTTCTCCACAGTATGGGCAATTTATTAAAAACATGATTTAATGTGCTACGGCAGCTGCACCATGTTCATCAACTAATTCACCACTAGAAAATCTATTTATTGTAAAAGGAGCATTTAATTCATGTGCTTGATCATTAGCTATAGTGTGAGCAAATACCCAACCTGAACCTGGTGTTGCTTTAAAACCACCAGTTCCCCAACCACAATTAAAATATAATCCATTTATGTGCGAAACAATTCAACGATCGCCATTAAAGTATCTTCAACAATGTTAAAGCCACCTCTTTGAGTATATGATGTATATCCATCTGTTCCAGCACCAATAACTAATTCTCCTTTATCTGATTGAGATACATACGCATGAATTGTATTAGACATTACTACAGTATCAATAACTGGTTTTACTGGTTCTGAAACTAGAGCTTGCAATGGCTTACTCTCTAAAGGTAATTTTATTCCAGCCATATTGGCAATAACACTGGTATGCCCTGCAGCAGCTATTCCAATTTTATTTGAATTAATGGTTCCTTTTGTTGTTTCAATACCAGTTACATTTCCATTTTTTACATTAATACCAGTTACTTCACAATTTTGAATTATATCAACTCCCATTTCATCAGCTCCTCTTGCATAACCCCATGCAACAGCATCATGTCTTGCAGTTCCTGCTCTTCTTTGTAGTGTTGCTCCTAAAACAGGATATCTAATGTTTGGTGAAGTATTTATTATTGGACAAAATTCTTTAACTTTCTTTGTATCAAGCCATTCACAATCGATATCATTTAGTCTGTTTGCATGCCACCGTCTTTTTAATTCTCTTACATCATGAAGATTATGAGCAACATTCAAAACCCCTCTTTGAGAAAACATTACGTTGTAATTTAATTCTTGAGACATACCTTCCCAAAGTTTTAATGCATGCTCGTATAAAGCTGCACTTTGATCCCATAAATAGTTTGATCTAATTATAGTGGTATTTCGCCCTGTATTCCCACCGCCTATCCAACCTTTTTCAATTACTGCAATATTATTAATTCCATGGTTTTTTGCTAAATAGTAAGCAGTAGTTAAACCGTGTCCACCACCACCGACAATTATTGCATCATAACTTTTTTTTGGCTCAGGACTATTCCACGTCTTTTGCCAATTCTCATGATGATTTAAAGCATTTCTAGCAATAGATAGAAATGAGTATTTATTTTTATTAAACATTATAACTCTTTATAGCAGTTTTAAAAAAGACCTTCAATTTCTCCATGGTCATTTAGCTTTATCGAATTTGCCGCAGGAACACTTGGTAGACCCGGCATGGTCATAATATCACCGCAAACAACTACTATAAATTCTGCTCCTGATGACAATCTTACCTCTCTAATAGGTAAAACGTGGCCAGTAGGGGCACCTTTTAAATTAGGGTCAGTTGAAAAACTATATTGAGTCTTTGCAATGCAAACAGGTAATTTGCCAAATCCTTTAGTTTCAAAATCCTTCAATTGTTGACGTACTTTCGTGTCTGCCACAACTTCACTTGCGTGATAAATCTCTTGTGCAATTTTTTCTATTTTTTTGAATAGAGTTAAATCATCTTCATATAAAAATTTAAATGTATTCTTATTATCTTCACAAATATCTATTACATTTTGAGCTAATTCAGTTGCACCATCACCACCATCGGACCAGTGAGTACACATAGAAGCCTTGACTCCTTGAGTTGTACAAAAACTTAGAACGGCATCAACTTCAGCTTTAGAATCAGTGACAAAATGATTAATAGCAACAGTTACTGGTAATCCAAATTTTCTAACATTATTAATATGTCTTTCTAGATTTACTAAACCTTTTTTAAGAGCATTTACATTTTCATTTTTTAAATCTTCTTTTGAAACATCGCCATGCATTTTTAGTGCTCTAATTGTAGCTACCAAAACCACACAATCAGGTTTTAAATTTGATTTTCTACATTTTATATCAAGGAATTTTTCTGCTCCTAGATCAGCTCCAAAGCCTGCTTCAGTTACAACGTAATCACTTAATTTTAAACTAGCTTTAGTTGCAATTACAGAATTGCAACCATGAGCAATATTTGCAAATGGCCCACCATGAATTATAGCAGGATTATTTTCTAACGTTTGTGTTATGTTGGGCCTAATGGCATCTTTTAATAATACTGTCATTGGACCTTCTGCCTTTAAATCTTTTGCATAAATAGCTTTTTTGTCTCGTGTATAAGCAATAGTTATATTTCCAATTCTCTCTTCAAGATCTTTTAAATCTTTTGCTAAGCAGAAAATTGCCATTATCTCCGATGCAACAGTAATATCAAAACCATCTTGTCTAGGATATCCATTTGCAACTCCTCCTAAATCAACAACAATAGATCTAAGTGATCTATCATTCATATCCATTACTCTCTTCCAAACAACCCTTCTAACATCAATATTTAATTTATTTCCCCAGTAGATATGATTATCAATTAATGCAGAAAGTAAATTATGAGCGGATGTAATTGCATGAAAATCTCCAGTAAAATGTAAATTAATTTGCTCCATTGGTACTACTTGAGCATAGCCTCCACCAGCTGCCCCACCTTTCATACCGAATGATGGTCCAAGACTCGGCTCTCTTAAACAAACTATTGATTTCTTTCCTAGTTTATTAAGACCATCACTTAATCCAACAGAAGTTGTTGTTTTACCTTCTCCTGCTGGTGTTGGAGTTATTGCTGAGACTAGAACAAGTTTACCATCTTTATTTTTATTAAGTGACTCTATGTACTCCAAGTTTATTTTTGCTATATGACGACCCATAGGACTGAAGGCTTCAGGTGTGTCTGGTACATCAAGCCCTTTTAGAATTTCACTAATAGGCTTCATTTTAGCTTTTCTTGCTATTTCAATATCTGACATGAGACTCCTTAATTATTAGATTCTTAATCTATAAATTAACTTAAATATCAAACAACTTTTGTTTCATTAAAAGATAAAAAAATTGTGAAGAAGCTAATTTAACTCGAATTTCTGTTTATTATTATAAGAAAAATCTGAGTTATTAAATTGATTTAACCACTCTGATGTTTTTTTCATACCACCAAACGCATAGAAGTGTATTTTTTCAAGTTTAGAGTCTTTGTTTATTTCGCTATGTTCAGCAAGATCATAAATTAATTTGTCAGGAGTGCTCAATGTTGCAAGTTTAGTTAAGTTAAAAGCCTGTTTTGTAATAAATCTTAAAGAATTTCCAATACCGCAAGACCTTGCATAATTTACTAATGTTTTAATAGAGGCAGGACCTGGTATCCCAGCGTGGATTGGTAATTTATTTCCAATTTTTACTAAGTGTTTTTCCCAGTCGATTAAAGATTTAGCTTCAAAAAAAAATTGTGTTGCTAAATACATTTTAAAATCAACATTTTTTGCAAAATCATTCTTCTGTTTAATTGCTAAATCTAAATTTTCATTTGAAATATCTGGGCTTCCTTCGGGATGTCCAGCCACACCTACAAATTGATAATTATATTTTGAAAGAAAATCTGTTTTTAAAACATCAATTGAGGAAGAGATTTCGCCAGCTTGATTTCCACCACCACCAATAATTAAAATTTTTGAACACCCAGATTCATTTGCAAGTTCACCAATATATTTTTCTAAGTCATTTTTATTTACAATAGTTCTCGCAGGCAAATGAGGTATAACATCATAACCTTCTAATTTTAATTTTTTTGCCGTTCTAATAACATTTTTTGAATTTTCATCTGGTAAATAAGTTATATAAACGTCATGATTTTTATTAAGAAATTCAGAAAAGCTTCCATATTTTTCGTAAACATTTGGAGTTGTTTCTATAGAATAACTATTGAGAAACTTTTTAACAATATTAATGGTTTCTTTAGACATAAATTTTTAAAGTTTTTTATATTAATTAGATAAATGAACAACAAGTACTTTACTATAATTACTTTTTATCAATTCAAAATAATTAAAGATAAAAATGATATCATTACTAAACTTAAAGATTTTTGCAAATTTAATAAAATAAAAGGTACAATATTGATTGCTGATGAAGGTATTAATGGAACAATAGCTGGCTTAGAAAAAAACATAAATTCTTTCATTCTATATCTTGAAAATTTTAGTTTTGAGAAACTTAATCTTAAACGATCAAAATATAAATATATGCCTTTTCAAAAACTTAAAATTAGAAATAAAAATGAAATAGTCACACTCAGAACCAAATTTGCTGATCCTACAAAAATATCTGGAAAAAAAGTTAAATACAATGAATGGAATCAACTAATTAAAGACAAAGACACTATTGTGATTGATGTAAGAAATGAATTTGAGGTTAAAATAGGATCTTTTGAAGGGGCAATTAATCCAAAAACTAAAAGTTTCACTGACTTTAAATCTTTTGTTCAAAAAAAACTAAATAAGTCAAAAGACAAAAAAATTGCAATGTTTTGCACTGGAGGTATCAGGTGTGAAAAGGCTTCATCATATATGATGATGAAGGGTTTTAAAAATGTTGCTCAGTTAGACGGAGGTATACTAAAGTATTTAGAAAAAACTCCAAAAAAAGATTCAATGTGGAATGGTGAATGTTTCGTATTTGATGGAAGAGTATCTTTGAAAAATGAATTAAAAGATGGAACTTACAAACTTTGTCATGCTTGTCGGTTACCCATTAGTATTAAAGATACTTATAATAAATATTATGAACCAGGTGTATCTTGTCATAATTGTTTTGATAAAACATCTGAAGAAAAGAAAAAAAACTTACTTGAAAGAAATAAACAAATTAAACTTGATAAAAAAAGAGGAAATTTTAACCGTTTTATTAAGCAGTCAATTTCTGATTATGAATAAATAATACTTTATTTCATATAATTATTCTGTATAGACACCTCATGGCAAAAAAAACTTCATTCGCTCTTAAACAACTAGTACCTGAAGAAAATCCAAAAACAGGAACTAAGTATATTGTAAGAAAACCGACAAAAGGATTGAAAGTTGCTGAAAAGCTTCGAATGAAAAAATATGATCCTGTGTTAAAAAAACACGTTTGGTTCGTAGAGAAAAAAATGCCTCCTCATAGTAAATAATAGATTTACCTCTTTAATTTATTCTAAATTAACATAATTTAAACTCATGGTAGCCACTTATGGAATTCATTGGTTTAGACAAGATTTGCGATTACAAGAAAATCCATCTTTATTGTCACTTTCAAAAAAAGTTGATCAGATAATTCCAATTTATATTTTAGATTTAAATCAAAGAATTGGATCCACATCCAAATGGTGGTTAGAAAAATCCTTAATTAGTTTATATGACTCAATACAAAAACATAATGGCAAACTAAATATATTTGCTGGTGATCCAGAGAAAATTATATCTTCAATACTAAAGAATTCAAATGTTAAATATGTATCCTGGAATAGACTATATGATCCATATTCAATTAAAAGAGATACTAAAATTAAATCTATAGTTACCTCATCTAAAATAGAATGCGACTCGCACAATGGATATCTTTTAAATGAACCTTGGAATATTAAAAATAAAAGTGGAACCTTTTTTAAAGTATTTACCCCTTACTGGCGACATTGTGATGAACTACTAAAACTAAAAGATCTTAAATTTAAAAATACAAAAATAAGCTACGCCAATTCAAAATTTAAAAATGAAATAACTATACAAGATTTAAATCTAACAAACAAAAAAGAGCAATGGATCAAAAAAATTGAAAAATATTGGATACCTGGTGAAAGTAATGCAAAATTACAATTAAAAAAATATATTTCGCAAAAAGCAAATAACTATTCAGTTGGAAGAGATAGACCCGATAAAGATTTAACTTCAAAATTATCACCTTATCTTCATTTTGGAGAAATATCTGCTTTAGAAGTTTATGATACCGTAAATATTGAAAAAAAAATTGATCCTGAAAACAAAAAAAAATTTCTTGCTGAACTTGGCTGGAGAGATTTTTCTTATAATCTTTTATTTCATTATCCAGATATGACTCATAAACCTATACAAAGTAAATTTAATAAATTTCCATGGATTAAAAATGCTAAAAATTTATCATTATGGCATAATGGTAAAACTGGTATTCCAATTGTTGATGCTGGAATGAGACAACTATATAAAACAGGCTGGATGCATAATAGAGTAAGAATGATTGTAGGCTCGTTTCTAACAAAAAATTTATTGTTACACTGGAAAAATGGAGAAGAGTGGTTTTTTGATACTTTAGTTGATGCTGACGTTGGGTCTAATTCTGCAGGTTGGCAATGGATCTCTGGTTGTGGTGCTGATGCAAGTCCATATTTTAGAATTTTTAATCCAATATTGCAGGGTCAAAAATTTGATCCAGATGGTGATTATGTAAAAGAATTTGTTCCTGAGTTGAATAATATTCCAAAAAAATATATTCATAATCCTTGGGAGATGTCTATGGAGGATCAAAAGAAATATAATTTTGAGATTGGTACTTCATATCCAGCACCAATTGTAGATTTAAAAGAAACAAGAAATAGAGCACTATCAGCGTTTAAAACTATTAGTTGATGTGAGAGAAAAAATAGCAATTATTGGTTCTGGTATTTCAGGAATAAGTGCAGCTTACCTTTTGTCTTCTAAATATGATGTTTATTTATTTGAAAAAAATAATAGATTGGGCGGACATACAAGAACTATCTATGTTGAAGAATCAACAAAGACAATCCCAGTCGATACAGGGTTTATTGTATTCAATGAAAATAATTATCCAGATTTAACAAATTTTTTTAAATTACTTGATGTGAAATGCAAAAATTCAGATATGTCTTTTGCCGTCTCAAATCAAGATCCTCAAATTGAATATAGTGGCAAAAATATATTTTCTCTTTTTGCTAATTTTAGAAATGTGTTTTCTTTTAATTTTTTTAAAATGTTATTTGAAATAAGAAAACTTTATTTATTATGTAATAGCTTGAATGTTAGTGATTTAGAGCAAACTAAAACCTTAAATGATTTTTTAAAAACTAATAATTTTTCAACATACCTAATAAATTATCATATTTTACCTATGATATCATCTATATGGTCAAGCAATATAAGTGATGTAAAAAATTTTCCTCTCATAACATTCATTAATTTTTTTAAAAATCATGCTTTATTTAATTTAAAAAAAAGACCTCAATGGAAATATGTAGAAGGTGGTAGTAATGAATATATAAAAAAAATTATTAATAAAAATGTTTTTGAGTATGAAACAAATTTCAAAATTAAAAAAATTATTAGAGAAAATAATAAAATTAAAATAGAAGATGAGAAAAACAATATATTAGAATTTCATAAGGTAATATTCGCAACCCATGCAAATCAAGTATTGGATATTTTGGAAAAACCAACAGAAGAAGAAGTAAAAATATTTTCACAATTTAAATATTCAACTAATTCAGCAATACTTCACTCCGATCACTCTTTAATGCCTAAATCAAAAATTGCTTGGTCGAGTTGGAATTTTTTAAATAAGTCATCATCTTCTAAATTTACTTTAACTTATTGGATGAATTTCTTGCAAAAATTACCAACCAAACAAAATTATTTTGTAACTGTAAATCCATATAAAAAGCCTAAAAACATAATTAACGAAACATCATTTAATCATCCAATATATACTACCGATACTATTTTAGCTCAAAAAAATGTTATGGAAATTCAAGGAAAAAATAATACTTTTTTCTGTGGAGCTTACCTTGGATATGGTTTTCATGAAGACGGCATTCAATCATCTTCTTATATTTGTAAATTATTAAATTGTGATTTACCTTGGAAGAGAGAGAAAAATTTTTATAATAGATTGCAAATTAATTTTAAATGATTTCTCAAATACTATTATCTAGCATTATACATAAAAGATTTATTCCATTTAAACACACATTGAAATATGAGGTACCAAGTCTTTTTATTAATTTGGATAATCTTGATCAATTAAGTAAAAACTATAAACTTTTTTCATTAAACTCTTTTAATCTTTTTTCTATTTATGAAAAAGATCATGGATATAGAGACAAAAGGTCAATAAAGACATTCGTTAAAGATTCCCTCTCTAAATTTAATATTAAATATAAACATCTTAATATAATGATATTATGTTTTCCAAGAATTTTGGGATATGTATTTGATCCCTTATCAATTATATATTGTTATGATGATAAAAAATTAATATCTATTTTCTATGAAGTCAAAAATACGACTAATGAACAACATACCTATATTTTTAAAGGAAATGTAAATTTTGAAGATTTTAAATTATCTCATGAATGTGCAAAGCAGTTTTATGTATCTCCATTCATAGAAATGGAGGCAAATTATAAATTTTTTAATCGAATGCAAAAAGATAAAATAAATATTAACATTGATCTTTATGATAAAAATAATAAAAAAGTTCTAACAGCTACTCAGCATGGCAAATTTATAGATTTTAACTCAAAAAATATGTTTAAATTTTTATATTATAATCCATTTTTAGGCTTCAAGGTAATGGCTGGAATTCTTTATGAAGCTCTAAAAATAATTTACAAAGGTGGTAAATATTATGCACGAAAAAAGAAGCCAAATGATACAGTGAGTTTTGAAGGTAATTTTTAAATGAATTTTTTTAAAACAAATTTTGATAAAACTGTCGAAAAATTATTAGTAAACTTTTTATCTAAAATTCGATATGGAAAATTAACAGTTCAATTTCCTACTGGCGAGGAGAGAGTTTTTGTCGGAAAAGAGGAGGATATATCTGCAAATATAAAAATTCATAATTATAATTTTTTAAATTTAATTTTTAAAAAAGGTTCTGTAGGTTTTGCAGAAGCCTATATGAATGGTTACTTTTCAAGCACCGATTTAACTAATTTATTACTACTTTCTCACAAAAATGAGAGTTATTTTTTACAAAGTATAAATACTAATATTTTTTTTGCTACTTTTGCGAAATTAAAACATTTTTTAAATAACAATTCAAAATCACAAAGTAAAAAAAACATTAAATATCATTATGATTTAGGAAATAATTTTTACGAAAAGTGGTTAGATAAAACCATGACCTATTCTTCTGCTCTTTTTGATAATAAGAATACCAATTTATCGGATGCACAATTTAACAAGTATAGAAAGATTGCTGAAACTTTATCATTAGACTCAAATTCTAAAACTTTAGAAATTGGATGTGGATGGGGTGGGTTTTCATCATTTGTAGCGAAAAATTACAATTGTTCAGTTGATGCTATAACTATTTCTAAGGAACAATACGAATATGCTTCTGAAAAAATTCAAAATGAAGGTTTGTCTGAAAAAGTATCAGTTATATTCAGAGATTATAGGGATATCAAAAAAAAATATTCAAATATTGTTTCAATTGAAATGTTTGAAGCAGTTGGGAAGAAATACTGGCATAATTACTTTGATACAATTCGTAATTCTCTCAACGATGGCGGTATGGCTGCACTACAAGTCATAACGATTGATGAAAAAAAGGCTAAAGATTATCAAAACAGACCAGATTTTATTCAACAATATATTTTTCCAGGTGGAATGCTTCCAACTAAAAAACAATTTGAATATTCGGCAAAACACGTTGGATTAAAATGTATTGAAAATCTAAGTTTCGGTGGTTCTTATGCAAAAACACTTAAAATGTGGAATAAACAATTTCAAAAATCTTGGACTGATTTATCAAAGTTTGGCTTCGATATTAAATTTAAAAGAATGTGGGAATTTTATTTTTCGTATTGTGAAACAGGTTTTTCAAATAACTCTACTGATGTTTCTCATTTTTTAATTCAAAAATAGAAATGCAAAAACTAAAAGTATTTTTAGTCTTAACTTATTTTTATTTTAATCATAATAAACAAAAATTTATTAAGATTTCACTTTTGATTTCAGTTCCAGGATATTTTTTTGATACTTTATTAGTTTATTTCCAAATTTACGATTTTGAAACTATTGCTAAACTTGGTACTCTGCCATTATGGATGATTGTTTTATGGTTTAGTTTTAGTACTCTTTTTGATGAAATTCTTACTTTTTTTAAAAGTTATAAAATTTTAGGAATTATTTTAAGTGGAGTTTTAGGACCTTTAACCTATTATCTTGGTGTAAATTACGTTATAAAAAATGATTAATTTTCTTGATCTACTTTTTTTGTTCTAGTTCTATTTAAAGTTCTTTCGAGATCCTTATAAGTACATAAACCAACATCCATTGGACTCTTTGCCTCAAGAACTGCTTCTCTGTATGTACCATTTCTTATAGCCTCTACTGTATTTTTTGTTGAGCCGGTAAGTTTTGCAATTTGAGAACTACTTAATTCAGTCGGATATCTTTTTATAAGCCACAAAATAGCATATGGCTTTTCTTGTCTTAAAGAAAGAGGTGTATATTTAGAATCTTTTTTTCTTGGTGGTAAATCTTCAATTACATCAGACTTAATAAGACTCAAACGAGCTGCATCATCTTTTTCACATCTTTCAATTTCTTCTTTTGTTAATTGATTATTATCAATTGGATCATAACCTCTCATACCGACAGCAACTTCTCCATCAGCTATTCCTTGAACCTCTAATTCATGTAATCCACAGAATTCAGCTATTTGATCAAACGTTAAAGCTGTATTTTCAACTAACCATATTGCTGTTGCTTTAGGCATTAAAGGATATTTCATAATTGGCTCATATAATATAATCAAAAAATAATATATAACAAAATATGACTATGACAGATTTTTTTGAAGTTGATGAAAAACAAAAGACGGTTAAAATATTAAATTTGGATGATTTCAGTGTTGAGGATTTGCAAAATTATATTTCTGAACTTCAAACTGAAATACTAAGAGTTCAAGATGAGATAAAAAAGAAGGAAAATTTAAAACTTAATGCTGAAAAGTTTTTTAAATAATTATTTATTAATTTTAAGACCTTTAAATCTTTTTTGGAATCTAGCTACCTGTCCTTCAGATTCATTAAGACCAGCCTTACCACCGGTCCATGCTGGGTGAGATTTAGAATCAATTTCTAATTTAAGAGTATCACCTTCTTTACCCCAAGTAGATCTAGTTTTAAAAGTAGATCCATCAGTCATAACAACGTTTATTTCATGATATTTAGGATGTATATCTTTTTTCATGCCTGTCTTATATTTATATAGATTTCAAAGTAAAGTAAGTTTTTTAACTAATTCATTATGAATTTTATTATTTGAAGCAACTAAATCACGAGAATTTATTTCCCATGCATTTCCATCTATTTTAGAAATTTTCCCCCCAGCTTCTTTAACTAAAAGAATGCCCGTTGAAACATCCCATAAATTTAGATCTTTTTCCCAAAAACCATCTAATTTACCAGAGGCAACATAAGCAAGATCAAGGCCTGCAGAACCGAGTCTTCTTATTCCTGCAGATGATTTTAGGATTTCATCAATCTCACTTAAATAGTTTTTATAAATTCTTTCTCCAAACGGAAGCCCAGTGCCGATCAAGCAATCTGAAAAAATTTGCCTGTTTGACACTCTAAGTCTACTATTATTACACCACGAACCTTTACCCTTAGAACTCCAAAAAAATTCGTTTAAAATTGGATTATAAATCACACCGTCTGTGATTTCATCATTTGTCATTTTGGCAACGATTATTCCAACATGAGGTATTCCATGAATAAAATTAGATGTTCCATCAATGGGATCAATAATAATGGTGTTTTCATCACCCTTTATTTCACCAGTTTCTTCAGTTATGTAAGTATAATCTGGATAATAATATTTTAGAGTTTCTAAAAGTGTTTTTTCTACTTTAATATCTGCATTTGTTACAAAATCTCCAACTGATTTAGATTGTATTTGTAAATTTTCTAATTCTCCAAAATCTCTTAATAATATTTTACCAGCTTTTTTTACTGCCTTTTCAAAGATATTAATTACAGCAGGCTGCATTAATTTTTTGATTTTTCGATATAACTACCGTCAATTGTACTTATTACTATTTTATCATTAACTGCAATAAATTGCGGTACAGATGTTTTAATATTCTTTTCTAAAGTAGCTGGTTTATATGATGAAGCAGCTGTTTGACCTTTTACAACACCTTCAGTTTCTATAACAGTTAATTCTACAGTATCAGGCAAGTCAATTCCAACTGGTTTTTCATTATAGAAATTAATAATAACATCACTATTCTCAACTAAAAATTTTGATTGATCCTCAGTTAATATGTCTGAGCCAAGTTCTATTTGTTCATAAGTTTGTTTATCCATGAATATAAAATTATTATTATCATCATAAAGATATTGAAATTCTTTTTCATCAAGGATAGCTCTTTCTACTGTTTCTGATGATCTAAACCTACTATTCATTTTAGTACCTTCTCTTATTTCTTTAAGTTCAGCTTGTAAGTAGGCACCACCCTTTCCTGGTTGAGTATGCTGGGTTTTCAAAACTTTCCAAAGTTTGTTATTAATTTCTAAAATATTTCCAACTTTAATTTCATTTCCATCTATTTTCATAGTTTTATCTTAAGTTTTTTTTGTATATTTTTAATTTTCGTAAGATCTACTACATCAAAAGTTGGATTTAATAAAACCTTATTTTTTTTAGCAATTTGATTAATTTTATTTAAGATGATTTTATTATTTTTTAATTTTAAATAATCAATATTTTCGTGAGTTAATAATATACTAAGACCTTGATCATAGCCTGAGTCGATAAAAAACTTAATATTGTGTGTCTTATATTTATTTTTAATATGGTTTATTAACGTTCTAAGCCACTCTATCCCAAAACCTTTAATTAAAAAATATTTTATAAATATAATCGAAGTTTTGAACTTTGATTTTCGAAATTCTATTAAATTTTCAATTTGTGTTAGTGTCGATACTGCAAAACAAATTTTTTTAGGCACTAAATAAATTTTTTAAGATCAACCATAGTGTCTACCATTCTATTTGAGAATCCCCATTCATTATCATACCAAGATAAAACTCTACAGAATTTATCTTTGACAACTTGTGTTTGACTCATATCAAATACAGAACTGCTTGAATTATGATTAAAATCAATTGAAACCAGAGGTAATGAGTTTGTTGTTAGTATTCCATTTAATTTTTTAGTTTTTGAAGCTTGAAGAACTATAGAATTAATTTTTTCTGGGCTAGTTTTTTTCTTACTTACAAATGTAAGATCTATAAGTGAGACATTAGGAGTAGGTACTCGAATAGCTGTTCCATCTAGTTTACCTTTTAATTTTGGTAAGACTAGACTCAAAGCCTTTGCTGCTCCTGTAGAAGTTGGAATCATTGACTCAGCTGCAGCCCTTGCTCTTCTAAAGTCAGAATGGGTTTGATCAACAGTTCTTTGATCACCCGTGTAACTATGAATTGTTGTCATGAAACCACTTTCAATTCCTAATTTTTCATCAAGAACCATAGCTAAAGGAGCAAGACAGTTAGTAGTACAAGATCCGTTTGAAATTACGTTATGATTTTTTTTAATGGTATCGTTATTTACACCTTGAACAATTGTGGCATCTACATTTGAAGCTGGTGCTGAAATAATAACTTTTTTTGCTCCTGCATTTAAATGAGAAATCGCCTTTTCTTTTGAAGTAAAAACACCACTACATTCAAGAACAACATCTACCTTGAGTGATTTCCAAGGAAGGTTATTTGGATCTCTTTCGGAATAAAAATTAATTTTATGTTTACCAATTTTTAATCCATTTTTGATTGAACTAATCTCATCTTTAAGAATACCGTGAACACTGTCATATTTAAGTAAGTGAGCACTGCTCTCAACACTTCCTAGTTCATTAATAGCTACAATATTAATATCTTTAGGATTTTTTTCTAATAAAGCTCTAAAAACAAGTTTTCCAATTCTTCCAAATCCATTTATTGCAACTTTCATATTTCTCCTTTTTATAAACTTTTAATTATTTTTTCAATTAAGTAATCATCTGTTATCTTAAAGTGCTTATATAAATCTTTGTATGGACCACTTTCACCAAAAGTTGACATACCAACAAAATTTTCATTTTTAATATATTTTTCCCAACCATTTATTACTCCAGCCTCAATAGCAAAAATAGGTTTATTTCCTAAAATTTCATTTTTATAACCATCATCATTTTTCTCAAACAATTCAAATGAAGACATGCTTACAACTCTTATCTTTAAATTATTGTTTTCAAAAAGTTTATTTGATGCAGAGCAAGCAATCTCAACTTCAGAACCAGAAGATAAAATTGTTGCATCATATTCTTTAAAATCTCTTATTTTATAAGCACCTTTATTTACAAGATTTTCTTTTCGATTATCTTTTTGTAACATTGGTAGATTTTGTCTTGTTAAAACTAAGATTGTTGGTCCAGTATTGTTGATTGCACATTCCCATGCTTCTATAGTTTCAATAATATCACAAGGCCTAATGACTGTTAAATTTGGTATAGCTCTTAACGATGCAAGATGTTCAACTGGTTGATGGGTTGGCCCATCTTCTCCTAATCCTATTGAGTCATGCGTCATTACATAAATAACTGGTATATTCATAATAGCTGATAACCTAATTGAAGGTCTGCAATAATCGGTAAATACCAAAAACGTTCCTCCATATGGAATTAAACCTTTATGTAAAGCAATGCCATTCATTACTCCAGCCATTCCATGTTCTCTGATGCCGTAATGAATATAATTTCCATTAAAATTATTAGATGTAATTACATTCATATCTTTTGCCTTAGTGTTATTTGATCCAGTAAGATCAGCAGATCCACCAATAAGATTTTTTTGATAGTTTGAAATTAAATTTAGCGTTAGCTCACTCGATTTTCTTGAAGCACAATTTGTTTTAGCATTAAAATGCTCAGATTTTAATTCACTAAGTTTTTCTGGAATTTGATGATCAATTTTTTGATAAAAACTATCTTTAAAATTTTTACTTTCAATTAATTCTTTGTTTTTTGATAACCATGAATTTCTTGATTCTTCATTTCTTTTATAGAAACTTCTCCACTCACGTAATAAATCATTTGGTATTTCATACGGTTATAAGCTTCAAATCTTTTTTTCACATTGTCTGAAACTGAAAGATCTGTTGATCCATCTATGGAAATAGAATTATTATCAAAAAACATAATAAGCTTATTTAATTTTAAATGTCCTGCGAGACTACATGCTTCATGACTTAAACCTTCCATTAAGCATCCATCTCCAGCAAAAACATAAGTGTAATGATCGAATAATTCTTTTCCATAATTATTTGATAATTTTTTTTCCGCTAGCGCCATTCCAACTGCATTTGCTAAACCTTGAGACAAAGGCCCAGTAGTTGTTTCTATACCTTCTGCACTTCCGTATTCTGGGTGACCTGCAGTTTTATTATGTAATTGTCTAAAATTTTTAATTTGATTTATGTCAATGTCTTTATATCCTGTTAGATACAAACAAGAATATAATAGCATTGAGCCATGCCCATTTGAAATAATTAATCTATCTCTATCAATCCACTCTGGATCATTCGGATCAAACTTTAAATGATTTTTATAAAGAATTGTTGCGATGTCTGCCATACCCATAGGCATACCAGGATGACCAGATTTTGCTTTTTCCACTGCATCCATTGATAAAAATCTAATACAATTTGATAATTGTCTTAGATTGTTGATATTATTTAAATTATTCAAATACTTACCTTTATGCTTGATATAAAATTATTTAATATGGGTTCATTACAGTGACAATTATAAAATTACAAACTATAAAATTATAATGGAAATACAAAAAAAAATTACAGTTCTAAGCGAAAACTTAAATAATCTAAGATCAGCTTTAGAAGATTTTAGGGATCATCATATTTCCAAAAAAGAAAAAATTAAAAATCTTGAAAATGAAATTAAAAATTTACGAAAACAAATGTCCGAGTATATTGATGAATTGGAACTTCTAATTAAGAAATAACTATGCCTTTTTATAAGACAAAAATTTTAAACAGAGAAATATCATTAGAATATGAAAAAAAAGATGAAAAAAAAATAATAGATTCAATAAATTTAATTAATGAAAAAATTGATGATAAATTACAAAATCCAAAATATTCTAATGGAAAAATAAGTGATACTATATTGTTATCACTTCTCTCTATTGAGCTTCAAGCAGAGCTTTCAGAAAAATTAAATATAGAAAGAAGTTCAGAAGTAAATGATGCCAAGAATGAAGAATATCTAAAGAACAATTTAGAACTTAAAGACAAAATACTAAAACTACAAAATGAAAAAAAAATTTTAGAAGATGAAAAATTGAAATTAGATCAAGAATTTTATGAAATAAATAAAAAGGTAGAAGATTTAATTAATATAATTAAGAATTCTTATTATGAATAATATTAAAGATGAAAAATCAATTATCAGAAAAAAACAAAAAATTATAAGAGATAAGATTTTTAATAATAAGCCATCTCATTTTACTTTATCTTTGTTTAATGAACTTTTTGAAAAAATTAACTTTCAAGAAATTAATATAGTTTCTAGTTTTATTTCTATAAATTCTGAGATAAATACAAGAGAGCTTAACAATCTTATCTTTATTAAAAATAAAATTTTATGTCTTCCTGTAATTGAGAAAAAAAATAGTCATTTAATCTTTAAGCAATTTAAGAGTGAAGAGAATTTTGTAAAAGGGTATATGAATATATCAGAGCCTCAAAATAAAAATAAAATTTTAAATCCTGAATTAATTTTTGTACCTTGTTTAGCTTTTGATAAGAAGGGAAATAGATTAGGTTATGGTGGAGGTTATTATGACAGGACATTTGCTTATTTAAATAAAATTAATCACAGATTCATCTCTGTAGCCTATGCATATGAAGAACAAAAGTTAGATTACATACCCATAGACAAATTTGATTTTAAAGTGGATTATGTTATTACTGAAAAAAATTTATATAGTTTTCAATGAAAATTCTTTTTATAGGTGATATTGTCGGTAAGGCGTCACGAAAAAAAATTAAAGAAATTATCCCAACACTCAAATCTAAATACAATACAGACATGATTATTGCTAATGGTGAGAATGCTACTTCTGGTTATGGACTTTCAAAAAAGGATGCAGAAGAATTATTTTCTAGCGGAATTGATCTACTTACACTTGGGAATCATGCATGGGATCAAAGAGATATGCTTTCTTATATTGAAGAAAATCCAAAAATAATCAGAGCTTTGAATTATCCTGATGGGGTTCCTGGAAAAGGATATTATAAGCTTGAACTTTTAAATGGAAAAAAAATTATAGTAGTACAAGTAATGCTCAGATTATTTATGAATTTATCATTAGATGATCCCTTTAAAGGCATAATTGAATTTCTTCAAAAAGAGAAGTTAGGCAGTACATGTGATGCGATAATTATTGATATGCATGGTGAAGCAACTTCTGAAAAAAAGGCATTTGGATATTATGTTGATGGACAAGTTACGGCAGTTTTAGGCACACATACTCATGTGCCAACGGCAGACAGTGTTATTTTACCTAAAGGTACAGCCTATCAAACAGACGTGGGGATGTCAGGTGATTATAATTCAATAATTGGTTTTGATATAAATAATCCAATACATGGATTTGTTAAGGGGTACAGGGCAGAAGGTAGATTTACACCTGCTACTGAAAACATAACAGTATGCGGGGCTTTAATAGAGATTGATACTAATACTGGTTTAGCTAAAAATATCACCCCAATTCAAGAGACATAATTTACATATATTAGACACATTTATCTAATATTTTATATCTTTACTAACATCGGATAAAATATTTATAAATCTACTCGAAATGGCAGGACACTCCAAGTTTAAAAATATTATGCATCGTAAAGGTGCTCAAGATAAAAAAAGAGCAAAAGTTTTCTCAAGACTTGGAAGAGAAATTTCTGTTGCTGTCAAAGTAGGAGGTGAAGATATTGAGAGTAATATTAGATTAAGATCTGCAATTGCTTCAGCCAAGTCGCTCAATATGCCAAAAGATAACATTGAGCGAGCAATTAAAAAAGGTCAAGGGAATGATCCTGATAGTAATTATGAAGAAGTAAGATATGAGGGGTATGGTCCTGAAGGTATTGCAATAATAGTTGAGGCACTTACAAATAATAAAAATAGAACAGCTGCTGAGATTAGGTCCTCTTTTAGTAAATATGGAGGTAATTTGGGTGAAACAGGAAGCGTTAGTTTTGGTTTTGACAGATTTGGAAATATCACTCTCGATAAAAACTTAGTAAAAGAAGATCAACTTCTAGAATTTCTTATTGAAAATAATAGTGAAGATTATGAAATTAATGAAACAGAATATTCAATATACTGTGATCAAAACCATTTGCATGAACTTAATGATAAATTAATTAAACAGTATGGTCAGACTAACTCTGCAAATTTAATTTGGAAAAGTAAAAATAATATAAATATTGGAAAAGAAACAGCGGACAAACTATTTAAATTACTTGAAGTTTTAGAAGACAATGACGACGTTCAAGTTGTATCATCAAATTTTGAAGTTGATGATAATGTTCTATCTTCACTCACAGCCTAATGAAAGGAATATAGATGCCTGATAAAGCCTGGAAAAAAAGAGAAAGAGATGTTGCAAATTATTTCAATGGGAAAAGGACACCTTTGAGCGGAGGTAATGGTAAAGTAACAAGAGCTGATGTAATTCATGAAGATTTATTTATAGAATGTAAATTAAGAGCAAAGCATACAGCAATTAGTTTATGGGATGATACCCAGATTTTTCAATGCTTGCTTTATTTATGCAAGCTGACTTTGTTGTTAAATCTGTAATTATAATTTTAATCTTGGCCTCTATTTATTCTTGGAATGTAATAATTTCAAAAATTTTAAGAATTAGACAATTAAAAAAACTTGAAAAAGAATTTGAAGATATTTTTTGGTCTGGAAATTCATTTGAAGATTTATATGAAACTTTAAATTTTAATCAGACAGATCCAAAGTCAAAGTTATTTTGTGCTGCAATTTTAGAGTGGAAAAAAAGTAAAACTCAGTTTGAAAATGATACATCTGATATTAATTCTTTAAAAGATAGAATGATGAGATCAATGACAGTTGTTTTTAATAAAGAAAGTGAAAATGTTGAAAGAAATTTAACATTCCTCGCAACTGCTGGATCAACTGCACCTTTTATTGGGTTATTTGGAACAGTCTGGGGTATAATGAATAGTTTTAAATCTATTGCAATAGCTCAAAATACAAATTTAGCAGTAGTTGCACCAGGAATTGCAGAGGCGCTTTTTGCAACTGCATTAGGCCTTTTTGTAGCTATACCTGCTGTAGTTGCGTACAATAAAATTTCAAACGACTTATCAAAATATTTTATATCCTTGGAAACATTTATGGATGAATTCTCAACAATTTTTTTTAGACAATTAGAGAAAAAATAAATTGATTACCTCAAATAATTTAAACAAACGAAAAAAGCAAAGGTACACTCAAATGAGTGAAATTAACGTTACACCTTTTGTAGATGTTATGCTTGTTTTACTAATTGTTTTTATGGTTACCGCACCTCTTCTAACGGTTGGAATTAAAGTTGATTTACCAAAGGTTAAAGCTACTGCATTAACTGATATTAAAGATCCAATTGAGATAACCGTTAAGTTAGACGGAGAAGTCTACATTGGAGAATCAAAGGTTGAAGTAGAAAATTTAATTCCTCGACTAAACGCTATTACTGAACAAAACACAGAAGCAAGAATTTATATACGAGGTGATAGAGTAGTAGCTTATGGAAGGATTATGGAAATTATGTCCATAATAAATTCAGCAGGATATATTAAAGTTGCATTAATTACTCAAAATCTTGAGCAATAGATGGATCGTATAAGCTATAATAGTTTAAAAATTATAAACTTTTTTGAAAATTTAAATCCTAAAACATCAGGAGTTATTTTTTCAACACTAATACATTTAATTATTCTTTTATTTATGGTCGGTTTACCAAATTTTTTTTCTACAAAAGAAATCTATGTTCCAAATGTAATACCTATTGAAATACTTAATGTTGATAAAAATACAAATTTGAAAAAATCTGATACTGAAAAACCAGAAAATAAAAATAAGGAAACAATTACTAAGCAAAAAAAATTTAATTCATCAGACCAATTAGAAG
>LUMB01000062.1_pt1 | contig 20869 bp, 22 predicted proteins | sample 730021 | NCBI WGS metagenome assembly LUMB01 (sample SAMN03860274, study PRJNA289734) | marine metagenome | biome: seawater column; feature: ocean; material: water; isolation source: Red Sea water column Station 91 - depth 25m | place: Saudi Arabia: Red Sea | collected 2011-10-15 | depth 25 m
ACAATGATCTCACCTGCATCAACTATTATCCAGTCACATTGAGGCCTTCCTTCAGGATTTGGACACTTTATCCCTGCTCTTTTTAATTTTTTTACCATTTCATCTGCTGTAGCATCTGAATGTCTAGTTGATCTACAGGTAGCAATCACAAAGGCATCAGCAACGGATGATTTGTTTGATAAATCAATAACTTTTATATCTTCAGCTTTTGCATCACTTAGTATTGATATAATATTTTCTGTCAATGAAGTAATTTTATTAATATTTGCCTCTTAATATATTTCTTTGATTTCTAATTTCGGATGATGAAATTTTAATTTCTTTATTTTGTATCAAAGTCCATGCAGGAATTTTTTTTGAAACATGTTCTATGTCTTGAGCTATATATTTGTGATGAATAAATTTTTTTGCTGCAACACTTTTCAAAGCATTTGTATTATATCCATGTCTTCTAAAAATAACAATAGAGATAATATGAAAAATTGATTGCCATTTTTCCCATTCGTGGAAATTAACTAAATTGTCTGCACCCATTAACCAAAAAAATTTAATATTTTTATAATATTGAATTAGAAATTTAATTGTTTGATAAGAGTATTGAGATTTAATTTTTTTTTCTACTTCTAATATTTTTATAGGAAAATTTTTTGTAATTTGTTTACAATTTTGTAATCTTTCTTCGTATGTTGCAGGTTTTGAAATCTTCAAAGGGTTCTGAGGTGTAACTAGCCACCAAATTTCATCTAGCTGTAATACTTTTTTAGCTTCATTTGAAATAAATAGATGCCCTCGATGTGGCGGATCAAAAGACCCTCCCAGAAGTCCAATCTTTTTCAATTAAGGTCTTTCCTGACCATTACCATTAACTACATATTTAAATGTAGTTAAATGTTTTGTTCCCACTGGTCCTCTTACATGTATTTTGTCTGTTGAGATTCCTATCTCAGCACCAAAACCAAATTCACCGCCATCCGCAAATTGTGTAGATGCATTTTTAAGTATTATTGCGCTGTCAATTTTATTATAAAATTTTTCAAAGGTTTTTTCACTTTCTGTAATTATACTTTCCGTATGTCCAGAAGAATAATCATTTATATGTTTAACTGCTTCCTCAACACCAGAAACAATTTTTACTGATAAAATTTTATCTAAATATTCTAATGACCAATCTTCTTCACTTGCCGTTTTAAAATCACTATCTAAAGACTGAATATATTCATCGCCTCTAATTTCACAATTTACTTCTTTTAGAGGTTTTAATATTTTCATTGCTTCGTCTTTAATTTTTTCATCAATTAAAAGTGTTTCTGCAGCACCACAAATTTCAGGACGCCTCATTTTACTATTAAAAACTACTTTTTCTGCAATGCTTAAATCAGCATCTTTATCTACATACACATGACATATACCGTCTAAATGTTTGATAACGGGTATTTTGCTTGCTGAATTAATTTTTTCAATCAAACCTTTTCCACCTCTAGGAATAATGACGTCAACATAATCTCTCATGCTTAGTAAATGATCAACCGCTTCTCTTTCAGGTGTATTAATCATTTGGACACAATGTTCTGGGAGGCCAGCTTCCGTGAAAGCATTTGTAATATTATTTACTAACTCCTTAGAGGAATGAAAACTATCGCTACCACCTCTTAAAATTATACAATTGCCAGATTTTATGGAAAGACAAGACGCATCAACAGTGACGTTCGGTCTGGATTCATAAATCACGCCTAATACACCAAGTGGTGTTGAAATTTTACGAAACTGTAAACCATTAGGTCTTTCCCATTCTTCTAACGTAATGCCAATTGGATCTGGTATTTCGATTATATCTTCAATTGATGTAATCAATCCATCAATAGATTTTTCAGTTAATGTAAGTCTATTTATTAAAGGCTTAGCTAAAGATTTTTTTTCACCATTTTCTAAATCTATTTTATTTGCTTCAAGAATTTTATTTCTATTTTTATCTAAATTTTTAGTGAGTTTTGTTAAAGCAAGATTTTTTTGATCACTGCTACAGACTTTCATATTTAGAGAGGCAGATTTTGCTCTTTTGCCTAATTCAATAATATTATTTTCAATACTCATGTAGAAAGCTTAACTAAATTATCTTTATGTACCACTTCCTCTCTTCCTTCGAAACCTAAAACTTTATAAATTTCTTTACTTTTCTTTCCAATAATTTTTTTTGCATCATTAAAATCATAAGCAGATATACCTATTGCTACCTTCTGACCATTCTCAACTAAGATAGATATTACATCACCTCTTTTGAACCTTCCCTTGATATCTATTACACCTGCAGGAAGAAGACTTTTATTTTTCAAAATTGCATTTTGAGCCCCTGTATCTATAATAATCGATCCTGATGGTTTTAAATGATTTAATAACCATTTCTTTTTGGACGAATTTGTAGAAGTTAAGGGATAAAAAATTGTTGAATTTTTTTTATTAATATTACTGATTGGTCTGTTTTTATCACTATTAGTGATTATTGTAGCACAACCGTTTCCAGCACATATCTTTGCTGCTAAAATTTTTGTGGCCATTCCTCCACTACCTAACTCAGAAGATTGATAATTACCAAGTTCTTCAATTTTTTTATCAATTTTAAATACCTCTGAAATTTTTTTGACACCCTTATCTCTTTTTGGATTACCTTGATATAAACCATCAACATCACTTAATAAAATTAATAAATCAGCTTCAATCATTTGTGCTACTCGGGCTGCAAGTCTATCATTATCACCATAGCGAATTTCCTCAGTAGCAACAGTGTCATTTTCATTAATGATTGGGATTATGTTTTTACTTTGTAATGATGATATTGTATTTCTAGCATTTAAATATCGTCGCCTTTCTTCGCTATCTTCTAATGTTAATAAAATTTGAGAAACACCTATCTTGTATTTTCCTAGTTTATTTCGCCATTGATGGGCTAATTCAATTTGACCAACTGAAGCTGCTGCCTGTTTATCTTCTAATTTTCTTAACTTTGTATTTGAAATACTTTTTGCACCTAAAGCAATAGCGCCAGAACACACAATCACAATTTTTTTTGTTTTATTCAATTCCGCAATGTCTTTACATAAATTATCTAACCACTTAGATTTGATCTTTTTTGTTTTCGAATCAACAATTGAATTTGAACCAATTTTTACAACTACTTTTTTATATTTTTTAATCATTTGTGATTTCATTATATTTGAATAAATAATCAATTAGATCATCTATACCTTCATTATTAAAACTTGATATAAAAAGAATATCAGAATTTAACTTTTGATTGATCTTAATTTTTTTTTCCTCTAAATTTTCATTAAGTAAATCAACTTTGGTTAAAACAATTATTTCTTTTTTTGAGGATACTTTTTCACTATATTTTGAAATTTCATTTCTTACTGTGATATAGTTTTCGTACCAATTTTCGTCATTTATATCTACCAAATGAAGTAAATATTTACATCTCTCAATATGTGCTAAAAATTTATCTCCCAAACCTTTTCCCTCATGCGCACCTTCAATCAACCCTGGGATATCTGCTAATACAATTTCTTTATCAAAGCGCTTCACGGTACCAAGCACAGGATGTAAGGTTGTAAATGGATAATCCCCAATTTTTGGGTTAGCATTAGAAATTGTTGATAACAGAGTTGATTTACCTGCATTAGGTAAGCCTATTACTCCTATATCTGCAAATAATTTTAGTGATAACCATATCCATCGTTCTTCTCCTAATTCACCTTTTGTAAATTTTCTTGGAGCTTGGTTAACTGATGATTTAAAATGATTATTTCCTAAACCGCCATTACCACCCTTTAATAAAATGTATTCTTCATCAATTTTTGTTAGATCAGTTAGCAATACCGTTTTATCTTCATTGTAAATTTCTGTTCCAGGTGGAACTTTAATAACCATGTTGCTTCCATTCGCTCCTGTTTGATTTTTTCCCCTTCCATTTTCACCTTTTTTTGCTTTAAAATGTTGTTGGTATCTAAAATCAATTAGTGTGTTTAAATTATCATCCACTTTAAAAATAATATTTCCACCTTTGCCTCCATCGCCTCCATTAGGGCCACCAAACTCAATATATTTTTCCCTACGAAAACTAGCGCAGCCATCTCCACCATTACCAGATGCAATATATATTTTTGCTTGATCTAAAAATTTCATAATAAATTTTTAATTAATTGGGATTATTGTTCTGTGGGAACAACTGATACAAAAGTTCTTACTCTTGTTTTTTTAAAAGCTACTTTTCCATTTATTGTAGCAAATATTGTGTGATCTTTACCTATGCCAACATTATCACCTGGATGAAACTTTGTGCCTCGTTGCCTAATAATAATGTTTCCTGCTATTACGTTTTCACCACCAAATTTCTTAACTCCAAGTCTTCGACCTGCCGAGTCTCTTCCATTCCTAGAACTACCACCTGCTTTTTTCGTTGCCATTATTTATCTTCTTTTTTAGTTTTAACAGTTTTTTTAACAGTTTTCTTTACTGACTTTTTCTTAGAAGGTGAAGCTTTATTTACTGCTTTTTTTGCAACTGTCTTCTTTTTTGAAACTTTTACCTCTTTAGGCTCAATTTTTTCTTTAGTAACTTTAGTTTTATTATTTTTTTATCTCTGATTTGATCAACAATTTTTGCTTCAATTGAAGCATCTTTTAGTAATGGCTCGCCTAAGCTATTTGTGCTTTGATCACTGATCGCTAATACATCAGTAATAGACACTTTATCACCTTTGGATCCCTCAAGTTTTTCTACTTTAAGTATCTGACCAGCTCTTGCTGAGTATTGCTTTCCACCAGTTTTGAAAATTGCTAACATATCTTTTGATGGCGGGGTTTATAGTGAACTATGCTAATAGTCAAATTAAAAATATGGCGTAAATACTGGAAATAAAGACCTTAAAAGCTATCCTTTGCTTTTCGCAAATAAGCAAATAATTCAAAGTCTGTAAAACCTAGCTCTTTCTTAATTATAGTACCTAATTTTGAATTTTGATTCAGGAATAAGTTATATTGTTTTTCATCTTCTAATAAAAAAGGTACGGATTTTCCTTTATTATTTAAATCATCATTAATTTTGTTTCTAACTGTCAAATAAGCACTTTCTTTTTTGAGTGTTTTCTCAAGAAAATTTAAATTGCTTATTGTATATTCATGACCACAATAAATAATTGTATTTTTACTTAACTCATTGATTTTTTTTAAACTGTTAAACATTTCATTTAATGTTCCTTCGAACACACGACCACAACCAAGTCTGAACAGTGTATCACCACAAAATAAAACACCATTGTTTTCATCATAGTAAATTATATGATCTAATGTATGCCCGGGTGTTTTTATTATTCTAAATGTATTTAAGCAGGAGTTGACTTCATCTCCATCACGTAAAACGAATCTTGTATTTTCAATCTGAGCACTTGGAGAGTGTATATTAACTTCTGGAAAAGCATTAAGTATTCCTTTTACACCTGATGTGTGATCTTTATGATGATGTGTAATAAATATATCTTCTATGGTTAAATTGTTTTCAAGAGCAAAATTTAATATAGGATTACTATCAGCAGGATCTATAACACAGCTCTTAAGCGTGTCATTATATAAAACAAAAGAGTAGTTATCTTTTAATTGATTTATAATTTCAACTTTCATCTAATAACTAATTTGCAATAACAGAATTTTTTGCAAAAACTTTTTTTGATGATTTAATTTTTATTGGTTCAAAATTTTTATAACTTAATAAAAAGATAGCTTCGTGAGTGAAAAAATTAACTCCAGTAATTGATTCACTTATATCAAATTGCTTACCTTTTGATGTTAATCCAATACTTTTTTCAATCACAATATTCATTTCATTACACAAATTCAAAAAATCCTTAATTGTAAAAAAATGAATGTTAGGTGTGTCATACCATGTATAAGGTAAACTTTCTGTTACTGGCATTCTTCCAGATATTAAAAGCTGTAATCTTATTTTCCAATGTCCAAAGTTAGGAAAAGAAACTATTGCTTTTGATCCTATTCTTAATAATTCAGACAGAATATCTTTGGGCTTCATCATTGCTTGTAAAGTTTGACTTAAAATTACATAATCAAAACTATTATTTGAATATTGGGACAAATCCAATTCGGCATTTCCATGTACAACATTGAAACCTCTTGCGATAGCATTTGCAGCTAGATCTCTATTTAATTCAATGCCATGAGTTATCGCATTACGATTATTTTCTAATTGTTCCATAAGACCGCCATCACCACATCCAATATCTAGGATTTTTCTATCTTCTGCGATAAGTGTTTCAATAAGAGACCAATCTTTTCTTATGCTATTAATTTTATTCATCTATCTTCGCAAAGTTGTTTGTTAGGAAACCTTTTATTACATCATCTAACTGTGGTTCCTCTAATAAAAAACTATCATGCCCTTTATCAGTATCAATTTCTAGAAAGCTTACTTCTCTTGATAGAGAATTTAATTGATTTACAATCATTTTACTTTCTATTGTAGGGAATAACCAATCCGAGGTAAATGAGACAATTAAATATTTTAAATGGTTATTTGGATTATGACTAAACTCAATATTTTTTCTAAATGTTTCATCATGATCAAAATAATCCATAGCCCTTGTTAAATAAAGATATGAATTTGCATCAAATCTTTCAACAAATGATTTACCTTGATATCTCAGATAACTCTCAACTTGAAAATCAGCATCAAATCCAAAAGAAATAATATCTCTTGATTGAAGTTTTCTTCCAAATTTTCTATGCATCGCATTTTCGGATAAATATGTGATATGCGCAATCATTCTTGCTACTGATAGACCTCTTTCAGGCACTTCATTATTTTCAAAATACTTTCCATTTTTCCAAATAGGATCACTCATTATTGCCTGTCGCCCAACTTCATGAAATGCAATATTTTGAGCCGAATGTTTTAAAGCGCCTGCAATATGTATTATATTTAAAATTTTATCTGGAAAATCGATTGCCCATTGAAGTGCTTGCATTGCTCCCATCGAACCACCAATGACAGAAAATAACTTCTCTATATTTAAACTTTCAATCAATAAAGATTGAGCCTTCACCATATCTTTTATTGTTACGGAAGGAAAATTACCACCATATGCAACATCACTTCCATTTTGTAACTCTTTAGGACCCGTTGAGCCAGCACAACCGCCGAGTACATTTGAGCAAATTACAAAAAATTTGTTTGTATCAATTGGTTTATTAGGCCCAACCATTCTAGACCACCAACCTTCTCTCCCAGTAATGGGATTATTCCCAGCAACATATTGATCTCCAGTTAAAGCATGGCAAACAAGAATAGCATTAGTTTTATCAGCATTTAATTTGCCATATGTTTTGAATGCTAGTTTAAAACTATCTATTATATCTCCTGATTCTAGTTTTAAATTAATATTCTCGAAATAGGCTATTTCGCTTTCAAGTTTTGTGTCAGTAGTAAATTTTGTTTTCATATCTTTTTAGTCTAACACTATTTGAAAGAATGAAGGAGGAGTGTAAACGCTTTAGCTGATTATTGCTCCACCCGCAAGCTGTCTCAAATCGGTGATAATCGGTCTTATATTTATATATCTTTCTAAGTCAATAAATCGTCATTTTTTAAATTAAATACTACTTTATTTTGATTTATCGTAAGATAGTTTGTAAAGAAACGTCCAAAATTATGAAAAATAAAGAATTAGACAATTTAAGAAGCAAAATTAATAACATTGATGATGAAATTTTATCTTTATTATCTAATCGATCTAAAATTGTTTTAGAAATAGGAAAACACAAAAAAGATAATTCTGTTGTTGATCTAGATAGAGAACAAAAAATTCTCGACAGATTAAGCTCTAAATTTACAGGATCTTATCCGAAAGATACCATTGTTAGACTTTGGAGAGAAATTTTTCAATCTTCTGAAAAACTTCAGAAGTTAACTAAAGAAAATATTCAATCAAAAAGATCTATAGAAAACATTAATGTTTATAAAGGTGGTAAGGCAAAGTTAAATAACAATAAAAGAGTTATCAAACTTTCTTCAAATGAAAATCCCTATGGTGCTTCACCGAAAGCAATTGAATTGTTAGAAACAAAAAATATTAATCATGATTTACATAGATACCCAGAAATTGATGGATCATCATTAAGAGAAGCAATAGCTAAAAATTTTTCTATTGATAGTAATAGAATTATTCTTGGCTCTGGCTCAGATGAAGTTTTATTATTTGCAGCTTTGGCATTTTGTCAAGATGGCGATGAAATTCTCCACGCAAACCACGGCTTTGAGATGTATTCAATTGTGAGTAAAGTAGTTGGTGCAGTTCCAAAAAAAATTAAGGAAGATGTAAATTTCAATTTAAATATTGAAAATCTCATAGATCAAACAAATGACGCTACTAAAGTAATTTATATTGCATCACCTAATAATCCAACCGGAACTTATTTGTCTAGAGACCAACTTGTTAAATTAATGAATAGTATTTCTAAAAATATTATAGTTGTTATAGACGGGGCATATGTCGAATATGTGCAAAAAGACGATTACGATAAAGGATTTAGTTTAACGGATGAATATGAGAATATTATTTTAACAAGAACATTTTCAAAAACATATGGACTTGCAGCTTTAAGAGTAGGCTGGTGTTATACCAGTCAAAAAATAGCTGATATAATTAATAAAATAAAACCTCCTTTTAATACGACAACTATTTCACAGTCTCTTGCAATTAAAGCTTTGGAGGATAAAGAACATATTGAAAACTCTGTTAAATTAAATTCTGAAATTAAAGATTGGTTTGAAAAAGAGCTCAAACTTCTAAATATTAAAACCAGACAAACTGAAGGTAATTTTACTTTAATTGAAACTTCAGAAGAAGAAGCTGAGAAAATTAGTAATCATCTTATGAATGATGGCATTATTATAAGGCGTTTAAATAGTTATAATCTGCCCAATTTTTTGAGAATTAGTATTGGTACAAAAGAAGAAATGGATTTGACAGTTGAAAGTTTGAAGAAATTTAATGTCTAAAATAACTTATGATTCAGCTCTGGTCATTGGTATGGGATTAATTGGATCATCCATAGCAAGGGCTCTGAAGGAAAAACAATTATCAAAAAAAATTTTTGCTATTGATAAGGACAGTGAGGTAATAAATATTTCAAAAAATTTAAATCTTGTGGATGCAATAGAGAGTGATTTAAATAAATATAATCAACAATTTGATATTATTTTTATTTGTACGCCTTTGAGCTCATATAGGGATATATTTAAGCAATTGAATAGCTATGTTAATGAAACAACACTAGTAACAGATGTTGGTTCAACAAAAGTAAGTGTTATAGAAGATTTTAAAGAATCAATTAATAATAAAAAAATTTTATTTGTTCCTGCTCACCCTATTGCTGGATTAGAGAAAAGCGGACCAGAATTTGGTTTCGCAAAGCTGTTTGAAAATAGGTATTGTATTTTGACCCCAATAGAAACTCAGAGTGAGATAACAAGATCAATTTCAGATATTTGGGAGTCATTTGGAATGAATATAGAAATCATGGAACCTAAACGTCATGACAGAGTACTAGCTATGACATCTCATATTCCACAACTCATTGCATATTCTGTCGTAGGAACTGCAACAGAGCTTGAATCTCAAATGAAAGATGAAGTAATTAAGTATTCAGCTGCAGGTTTTAGAGATTTCACAAGATTGGCAGGTAGTGATCCAGTAATGTGGCGTGATGTTTATGAAAAAAATAAAGAAGCCGTTTTAGAAATGCTTGGTCGTTTCAGTGAAGATCTACTTACTTATCAAAAAGCAATAAGAAATAATGATTTAAAATATTTGGAAGAAAAATTTATAAAATCAAAAGAAATTAGAAAAATTATTGAAGAGATTGGTCAAGCAGGAACTTTTGATCCCACAGAAAAGAATTAGTTATCCAATAATAAATTTGAAGCAGTTTCTATTCTATTTTGAACTTCGTTTAATAAAACTTTTTTATCTAAACCTTCATCAATCGTCGGTAAAAATTTTATAGTAATTAATCCTTTTTCTAATACCCATGATTGTTTTGGCCAACATAAACCTGAATTTAAAGCTACAGGAAGGATTTTTCTTTTTGTATGATTATAAATTCCAATAAAACCTGTCTTATAATCAGGTTTACTACCAGGCAGCTTTCTTGTTCCTTCGGGGAAAATAATAATTGAAGATCCAAAAGATAATTTTGATTGAACTTTTTGTAACATATCTCTCATAGCTTTTGTTCCACCATCTCTATTAATTGCAACCATATTAGACTTGAATAAATATTGTCCAAAAATTGGTATAAAGAAAAGCTCTCTTTTATGGACAAAGAAACAATCTTTTAAATAGTAATAGAGTGCGAGTGTCTCAAATGCGGACTGATGTTTAGACGTAATTAAGACACTTTCATTTGGAATATTTTCTAAACCCTCAATTTTATGTTTAATATTACATATAAGATTAAGAAAAACAAAAATAATACGTATCCAAAGTTTTGTTGGATATTTAAGTAAATAACTTGGTAATAAGAGAAAAGGTAAACATACAATACCCATCAACACAGTCCATATAACCAAGGAAATATAAAATATTATACTTTTTAAAATTAACATACTTAATGATTTTGTTTTATATACTAGCCTGACTGATCTATATATAATTTATGTTCATTGTTTGCTCTAATTGTGAATTCAAGTATTTAGTAAATTCTGCAGATCTTAAACCAAATGGTAGAATGGTTGAATGCGCAAATTGTAATCATCAATGGTTTCAAGAATTAGATGATACTGACATTACATCATCAGTCCCGTCTACAAAAAAAGAAGAATTAGATCAAAATTTAAAAAATAATAAACAAAAAGAAAAATTAGAAAAAGGTCCAGTCAGAAATTTACCAAGTACAGTTGTAAGACAAGAAAAACCAAGTGTTATTAATTCAACTATAGTAATTATTCTAGCTATAGTTGTAATTTTAGCAATATGGATTTATCGATCCTACGGTGTAAATACTTTTATTATTATTGATTTCTATATTAGGGAATTTTTCTTTAATTTAAATTTGATAATTTCAGACTTAGCTAAAATTATACACAATACTTTAAATTAGTTACAACCAGCTAGGAATAATATCAGCTTCAATTATTTTCTCAATTTTTTCTGGAGAATAAATAATTGCATAATTATCATTGTTTATTAAAATTTCAGAGGGCAGTGGCCTAGAGTTATAATTTGAAGACATTACTTTTCCATAGGCTCCTGTATTTTTTATAACCAGTAGATTGCCAATTTTTTGTTTAGCCAATTTAATATTTTTTAAAAAAACATCTGAACTTTCACAAATAGGACCAGCAATAGCATAATCCATAAATTCCTCTGAGTTTACATTTATCGCTGATATTTCATGATGTGCACCGTACATCGCTGGACGTATCAATGTATTCATACCAGCATCAACAATTAAATAATTTATACCTCCATTATTCTTAATTGTAAGAATAGAGGTAACTGTAACTCCAGCCTCAGCAATTAAATATCGACCAGGCTCAAACGATAATTCATAGTTTGTTTGCGTAAAACAATTATCAAGCTCTTCTTTTACCTTCTTGATATTAAAGTCAGGATCAGAATCTTCATATTTAACATGAAAACCTCCTCCCAAATCTACATGTTTAATATTAATGCCTGATTCAATAAATTTATCTGCAGCCATTTTCATTTGAGAAAATGTATTTTTATAGGCCTCATTTTTACTAATTTGACTTCCAATATGACAACTAATACCAATTAAATTTAAACTTTTGCAACTTTTAACTAATTTGATAATTTTATCTATGTTATCGAATTCTATACCAAACTTATCAGTTTTTTTTCCTGTTGAAATTTTACTTAAAGTTTCACCATCAACATCTGGATTAAGTCTAACACCAATATCAACGATTTTATTTTTTTCATTTGCTAAATTATCGAGTAGTTTTATTTCTTCTAAAGATTCAGTATTAATTAAACGTATATTTTTATGCATAGCATAGAGTAAGTCTTGTTCAGATTTTCCAACACCTTCAAAAATTATTTTATTTGGATCGAAACCAGCTTCCAAAGCTCTTTTTAATTCACCAACTGACACTACATCTGCTCCAATATCTAACGAGTTCATTAATTTCAAAATAGCTTGATTTGAATTAGACTTAATTGAATAAAAAATATTGTTACCTAAAATTTCTTTAGTTTTATTTACTTGATTTATAATTTTTTGTTGTGAATACACATAAAAAGGTGTCTGACAAACTTTAACTAAGTCATATAAAGAAGTACCCTCAATATACGGGTCATTATTTTTATAAGTGAGCATTTATTCAGTGTTTATAATAACGGATTGTTGACGTTTTTTCTCTTCTTCTAATTTCTCTAAACATGCTTCATCACATGGATATGTAATTACCGATTTGTCTACTTGATCTTCTGGTAAACTTAAAGGACCAACTTTACCACAGCTAAAAGTAAACAACAAAAATGATAATAATATTAATCTGATCATTATAAGTATTTTTTTATAACAAGTTTTATCATTTTTTTAGTAATTTCAGGAGCCGTACCCCCAAAACTTGATTTTGATTTAACACTGTTAGTAGCTGATAGCACTTTTTTTGCGTCAGCTGTTATATTTTTGTCAAATTTTTTTAATTCTCCAAGAGATAATGAATCTATGTTTCTATCTTGTTTTGAGCAATAAGAAACAATCTTTCCTGTAACAACATAAGCATCTCTAAATGAATATCTAAGATTTTGAACCAACCAATTAGCCAAATCGGTAGCGGTTGCATTTGAATTATCAATCAACTCTTTCATTCTAGTTTTGTTGAATGTAGATTTTGATAAAATTTCATTCATAACTTTTATACACAAAGAAACATTGTCGTATGAATTAAATGTTATTTGTTTATCGTCTTGTAAGTCTTTACTATAAGAAAGTGGTAACCCTTTAATAATATTAAGCATTGAACTTAAATTACTAATGATAATACTTGTTTTTCCTCTAACAAGCTCTGCACCATCTGGATTTTTTTTCTGAGGCATAATTGAACTACCAGTTGAAAGATCATCTGGTAAATTGATAAAATTAAATTGTTGATTTGACCAAAGTACTATTTCCTCTGCTATTTTTGATAAATGAACAGCAATTAGTGATAGAACAAATAAAAATTCTATTACAAAGTCTCTATCTGAGACAGTGTCCATAGCATTTTTTGTTGGCTCTCTAAATCCCAACTCTTTAGTTGTATATTTTCTATCAATAGGAAAAGAAGTCCCTGCAAGTGCAGCTGCACCTAATGGGTTTTCATTAAGACGATATAAACAATCTTCAAGTCTTGTTCTGTCTCTACCAATCATTTCAACGTAAGCTAAAACATGATGAGCCAATGTTATTGGTTGAGCAATCTGTAAATGAGTGTAACCTGGCATAATTGTTTCAGTATTTTTTGTTGCAATATTAATTAAAGTTCTTTGAAATTTTTTTAGTTCACTATCTAAAATTTTAGATTCTTTTTTAACCCATAATTTTAAATCAGTTACTACCTGATCATTTCTAGATCTTGCAGTATGAAGCTTTCCTGCAATTTTTCCAATTTTCTTAAATAATAAACTTTCAATGTTCATATGAATATCTTCAAGTTTTTTTGAAAATACGACCTTGTTTTTTTCAATATCTCTTTCAATTGCTTTAAGTCCAGAGACTATTGCACTTTGTTCTTTTTTATTTATTATTTTTTGTTTACCGAGCATTCTAGCATGCGCTATTGACCCAGTTATATCTTCTTTATACAGACGTTGATCGATATCTATAGACGTATTAATTGCATCTAAAATCTCACTAGGTCCTTTTGAAAAATGGACATTTCTTGAAGGATTTTTTTTCATTTTGCGCGCCTATAAGAGATATTTATATTAATTTCCACCCTTATGCTTAAATTATTTTCATACGGCAAATTTTTCTTATATAAGCTCACCTTTATAGAACTCACATGAATATTAAAAAAGTAGTAGTAATAGGATCTGGCACTATGGGCAGTGGAATCGCAGCCCAAATAGCAAATGCTAATATTGATGTTACACTTCTAGACTTACCTTCAAAAGAAGGATCTAGAAACCAAATTACAGAAAACGCTAAAGAAAGAATTAAAAAATCACGACCTCCACTTTTAGTAGAAAAAAACAAAGCAGAATTAATTAAGGTTGGAAATATTGAGGATGACTTTAATGAAGTTGCGGAAGCTGATTGGGTTGTGGAGGCTGTTGTTGAGAGAATAGATATTAAACATAACATTTATGATAAAATTCAGACTACAAGAAAGAACAATTCTATAATTTCATCTAATACATCTACAATTCCATTGAAAATCTTATCTGCAAATATGTCAGATGAAATGAAAAAAAATTTTTGCATTACCCATTTTTTTAACCCAGTTCGATATATGGCATTGCTCGAGATAGTAACTGAAGAAGTTAATGACATTGAAAAAATAAATTTATTAAAACAATTTTGTGATGAAAAACTTGGTAAAGGTGTAATTATTTGTAACGACACCCCAGGATTTATTGGAAACAGAATTGGAGTTTATGCAATGCAAGTTGCTATGACTGAAGCTTTTAAAATGAAGATATCAATTGAAGAAGCTGATGCAGTATTTGGAAGACCAATGGGTATCCCGAAGACTGGAATTTTTGGGCTATACGATTTAATTGGTATCGATTTGATGGCTGATGTTTTAAAAAGTTTTATCAAAGAACTCCCAAAAGAAGATCCTTTCCACGAGGTTGCACAAGAAATTCCATTGGTCACAAAACTTATTGAAACTGGGTATACAGGAAGAAAAGGTAAGGGTGGTTTTTATAGAATGAATAAATCTGATGGTAAAAAAATTCTTGAAGCAATTAATTTAGAAACTGGCGAGTATCACCCAAGTCAGAAAATTAATTTAGGTATGGGAGATAAAATTGACATTAATGAACTCATTCAAAGAAAAGACAAATACGGTGAATATGCAAAATCAATTCTGACAAAAGTAATTAGGTATGCTGCATATTTAATCCCTGATGTATCATCAAAATATATAGACATAGATGATGCACTAAGATTAGGTTTTAATTGGACTGTTGGCCCTTTTGAAATGCTTTCAAATATTGATACAAAAAATTTTATTGATCAAAATACTGATATTAACTTCTTTAAAGATCTAAAGGGAGTTTTTGAATTTAATAAAAGACCTGGATATTTAGATTCAAGTATTGATAATTTAAGATCGTTAAATTTACAAAAAACTTTTGAGAACCCTTCTGCTAATATTAAAAATGCTTCATCATATCAGGTTGTTGAATTTACTACTAAGGCAAACGCTTTAGATACTGACTCTATGTTAGCTTTAAAAGAAGCTGCTCAAAATAATAAAAGCACAATTGTGATTAATGATGCAATGCAATTTTCTGCTGGTGTAAATTTAAATTATGTCATGGAATTTGCTAAAAATAATGAATGGTCTAAAATTGAAAAATTTATAATTGATTTCCAACAAACGTGTAAAACAATAAAATATGCAGATAAGCCTTTTATTGCTGCGCCATCAGGACTTGCTATTGGCGGTGGTTTTGAAGTGGTATTGCATTGTGATTATAACGTTGCTCATACAAATGTTGTTCTTGGACTAGTTGAATCTTTAGTTGGACTCATTCCTGCTGGTGGGGGTTGTAAGGAAATGCTGTGGCGTTGGTTACAAACTCCAGAAGGTAAAGAAAATTCTGAACATGCGTCTATGAAAGTTTTTGATCTTATTGGTTATGCTATTACTGCTACCTCACCAAATGAAGCGCTGCCAAATCAATTCTTTTTAGAAAAGGATAAGGTGGTAATAAATAGAGACAGACAATTATCAACGGCTATCGATTTATTAAATAATATTGAGGGAGGGTATGAAAAACCATCTCAACCTAAATTCAATTTAGGCGGTAGTGCTGTCAGAGATAAAATGTTTGAAAAACTTGAAGCACTATATAATGAAAATAAAATTTTAGACCACGGATTAGAAGTAGGTAAGCAAATTGCTTTTGTACTTAGTGGTGGAAATACAAATATTGATAATGAATTAAGTGAAGATGATCTTTATAATCTTGAATTAGAAGCTTTCATGAGACTTATCCAGATGCCTAAAACTCAAGAGCGAATAAAACATACACTTGAAACTGGAAAACCATTAGTAAATTAAATTAATTTCTTGTAGTATTTGATCCTTTTAGGAAACAGATGAGTAATTTTGATACAAACCTAGATAAAAATTCAGCCAATTTTGTTCCACTATCACCATTAAGTTTTATAACTCGCGTGAAAGATATTTATCCAAACTATGACTCTTTAGTTTATGGAAAAAGAAGTTACACTTGGCTTGAAACCTATAATCGATGTACCAAGTTTGCTAGTGCATTAGCAAAAAAAGGAATTACAAAAGGAAGTACCGTTTCAATCATAGCGGCAAATACTCCAGAATTATTCGAAGCACATTATTCTATCCCAATGACTGGTGGCGTTATTAATACGATCAATACTAGACTTGATGCAGATACAATTGCGTATATTCTAGATCATAGTGATGCAAAACTTCTTATAACTGATACTCAATTTTCACCTACAATGAAAAAAGCTTTGCAAATATATGGGAAGAATATTCCTATTATTGATATTCATGATGATCAGGCAGTTTTTAAAGATGGTGAGGGTGAAAAAATTGGAGAAATGACATATGAAGAATTTTTACAAACGGGTGATGATAATTTTAATTGGTCTTTACCTGAAGATGAATGGCAAGCAATCTCACTAAGCTATACATCAGGCACAACTGGTAAACCAAAAGGTGTTGTGTATCACCACCGTGGATCATATTTAATGTCTACAGGAAGTGTTACGGCATGGAACATGCCTAATAAGTTAACATTTCTTTATACTGTTCCAATGTTCCACTGTAACGGATGGGGTTATCCTTGGACAGCTGCTTTAATACATGCAAAGATTATTTGCTGCAGATACATTGTTGCAAAAGATATTTATAACTTAATAGATAAATATAAAGTAACTCATTTTGGAGGAATTCTTGAAAAGATGGATAACTTAGGTTTTGAAGTTATGCATGTATATGGATTAACTGAAACATACGGTCATATTCTTCAGTGTGCTTGGAATGAAGAATGGGAATCACAATCAAAATCTGAAAAAGCTGATATTAAAGCAAGACAAGGTGTTCGTTATCCAAATACTGAAGAAGTTTGTGTCGCAGATCCAGAGACCTATGAAAAAGTTCCAATGGATGGAGAAACCATGGGAGAGATTTTAATTCGAGGAAATGTTGTGATGAAAGGATATTACAAAAATAAAGAGGCGACTGAAACATCCATGAAAAAAGGATGGTTTCACTCTGGTGATTTAGCTGTTGTCTATCCTGATGGATATATTCAAATAAAAGATAGATCGAAAGATATTATAATTTCTGGTGGAGAAAATATTTCATCTGTGGAAGTGGAGAATGTTGTTGCAAAACATCCAGCTGTTTCCTTGGTTGCAGTAGTCGCCAAACCAGATGAGAAGTGGGGTGAAACACCTTGTGCTTTTGTAGAATTAGCACCTGGAAAAAATGCCACAGAAGAGGATATAATTCAGTTTTGTAAAGAAAATATGGCTGGATTTAAAAGACCAAAGCATGTAATCTTTGGTGAATTACCAAAAACTTCAACTGGGAAGATACAAAAGTTTGAATTAAGAACAAAAGCAAAGGAGTTATAATGGATCCAAAAACTTATAAATTTGACACACTAAGTCTACATGCTGGTTATCAACCAAGTAAAAACGCTGGCTCAAGACAAGTTCCAATTTATCAAACAACTTCATATATGTTTGATGATGTTGATCATGCGGCAGCACTTTTTAATTTAGAAAGAGGTGGTCATATTTATAGTCGTATGTCCAACCCAACAGTACAAGTTCTAGAAGAAAGAGTTTGTGCACTTGAAGGAGGAACAGCTGCTCTTGCAACTGCATCTGGAATGAGTGCAATATTTTTAACTATTATGACTCTTTGTAACGCTGGCGATCACATGGTTGTTTCTTCTCAGCTTTACGGTGGAACAGTAAATTTATTTAGATTAACGCTTCCTAAGTTTGGTATTAAAACAACTTTTGTAAAACCAAGAGATACAGAAGGTTTTAAAAAAGCAATTCAACCAAATACCAAAGGTATTTTTGGTGAGCTTGTTGGTAATCCTGGTAATGAATTAATGAACATGCCTGAAGTTTCAAACATAGCAAAAGAAGCAGGTATCCCACTAATAATTGATAGTACTTATCAAACTCCTTATTTGTGCAGACCTTTTGAACACGGAGCTGACCTTGTTGTACACTCACTAACTAAATGGATGAGTGGTAATGGTTCTTCTATGGCAGGAATATTAGTTGAAGGTGGAACTTTTGATTGGATGCAAAATGATAAATTTCCTTCTATGACAGAACCTTACGAGGGCTATCATGGATTATCATTTGCAGAAGAATTTGGCCCAACAGCTTTTACAATGATGGCAAGAGCTGAGGGTATGAGAGATATGGGGCCTTGTTTAGCACCACAAAATGCATGGAATATTTTACATGGTTTAGAAACTCTCTCTCTTCGAATGGAAAAACATTGTTCTAATGCTTTGAAAATGGTTGAGTATTTATCAAATCATGAGAGTGTTGCTTGGGTTTCACATGCTAGCGCACCAGGACATCCAGATAAAGAACTTGCAGAAAAAATTCTTCCTAAAGGAACTGGGTCAATGATTGCCTTCGGAATTAAGGGTGGAAAAGAAGCAGGTGCTGCTTTTATTAATAATGTTAAACTTGCGTCACATTTAGCAAATGTTGGTGATGCAAGAACACTAGTTATACACCCAGCATCTGCAACACACTCACAAATGGATGAGGCAACTTTAAAATTTGCTGGATTATCTCATGATATGATTAGATTATCTGTTGGCTTAGAAGACTTTGAAGATATTGTAAACGATTTCGAAGATGGATTCAGAGCTGCAAAAAAACCTCGTTTAGTTGCAAACAAATAAATGAAGTTTAAAGTTCGCGGAATTGATACGTTTGCCTCCACTGGAGGCAGACCTTTTGATAAAAATAAACCTCTTATAATCTTCGTTCACGGTAGTGGACTAAGTCACATGGTTTGGGTTTTACAAACACGTTACTTTGCATTCCGTGGATACAGTGTTTTAGCAGTTGATTTACCAGGTCACGGATTATCTTCTGGTGAAAGTTTAAAAACTATTGAAGAAATGGGAAACTGGGTTGGTGATGTTATTGGTGCAGTTGGATGTAAAGAAGCTTCACTAGTTGGACATTCTCAAGGATGTCTTGTAACAATGGAATGTGTTGCTCAACACCCAGAAAAAATTAAAACCTTAACTCTTATGGGTGGTGCGTCTGCTATTCCCATGAATCCAGAATTATTAAAGCTAGCTGAAGAGAGTAATCCTAAGGCTGTTGATCTTATGATGGATTTTGCACATGGTCCAGCAGGACATTTTGGAGGTCATCCTGTTCCAGGTTTATATCACCTAAATGTTGGTTCCATGATTGTTCAAAATAAAGAAATTAAAGATACTCTAGGTGTCGATTTTAGAGCATGTGATAATTATAAAAATGGACCTGAGGTTGCTAAGAAATTGGATTTACCTACTCTTTCTATATTAGGTGCACAAGACAGAATGTGCCGTTTAAAAGATGGAAAAATTCTTGCTGATTATATTAAAGGATCGGAAGTAAAGATCATTGAAGATTGTGGGCATATGATGCTCTTAGAAGAAGCTGATCAAACATTAGAAATTCTAAAGAAGTTCATAGCTGAACATTATCCTTTACCCAGTTAGTAAATTTTAAAAATTTTTAATAATTAATATTTCTGCTATTACTGATTTTCTTCTTTATCAGGTCTTGTAAGTTCTTCGAGTTTACGCATTTCCTCTTCCATTTTAAGCTTTTCTTGCTCTTCGCGTTTCTTCTTACGTTCCTCAGCTTTCATTTTCAGCTTTAACTCTTTTTGCATTTTGCGGTCCCCCGCTCTTGATTTGTGATTAAAATGGATTCCCATAATGAGCGTTTTAATTTCTGGCAAGCCAGACAATAACGACAAAAACAAATATAGCTATAGCTTGAAAAAGTACTCTTAAACGCATTAGCTTATTACTATGATTTTTATTAAGTTTGCCATTTACAGCCATTGCTATGACCCCAATGACTACGACTGCTAGAGTTGCAGCCATAAATAAAACTAGCACTATCTGCATTGTACCCATATATCTATCTATATAAAACTTTTCTTGAATGAAGCAAGAATTCATACATAAGGTCAGTATGGACAATATATTATTAGGCCCATCAATATCAAAACACGATAAACCTAAGAAATTAATGGTAATGCTTCATGGTTATGGTGACAATGCTGCTAATTTTATTCATTTAGCAGAACCTTTAGACCAAGATGAATGGGGAATGCACTATGTAGCTTTAAATGCACCAAGTATTATGCCTGGCAATCCAATGGGTTATCAATGGTTTGATTTATATTTGAACGGTGTTTATATTTCTGATGTTGGTCCAAAAGAATTTGAAAATGTTAGAAATTTAATAAATGAAAATGTTAAAAAAATTTCTAATACGATATCTCTTCTTACAAATGATTTAAACATAGAGATGAGTGATTGTTTTGTTATGGGTTTTTCTCAAGGAGGTATAAT
>LUMB01000073.1_pt1 | contig 18774 bp, 22 predicted proteins | sample 730021 | NCBI WGS metagenome assembly LUMB01 (sample SAMN03860274, study PRJNA289734) | marine metagenome | biome: seawater column; feature: ocean; material: water; isolation source: Red Sea water column Station 91 - depth 25m | place: Saudi Arabia: Red Sea | collected 2011-10-15 | depth 25 m
CGACAATGGTAAAACTTGGATCGAAACAAATACAGGTTTTGTAGGTTCTGAAGTTGTAGATCTAGTTACTGCTTTGGATGGAACTATGTATGCAACAACATATAATCTAGGAATTTTTAAGAGTATAGATGGTGGTAAAAACTGGGGTTTTGCTTCATTTGGTATAAAAAATTGGTATGGTATGCAGCTAGCAACTCACCCTGAAGATCCAGACACAATATTTACAACAACTAATGGAGGGGTTTATAAATCAACAAATGCTGGGGAATCTTGGAGCGTTATAGGAGGTTCGGATCTTTGTGATGATGAAGATGTAGGTGGAAATTGTCACTATCACGGAATCGTTGTGGAAAAAGAAGCACCATTCAAAGTTCTTGTAGGTAGTGGTGGAGATCAATATGCAAAAGAAGGTGTGGGGTTAACTGGATCAGAAGACAGCGGAGAATCTTGGAGAAATTCTGATGATGGTTTCGTAAGAGATGTTCATGTAAGTAAATTAATAGTTGATCCAAACAACAATAATGTCTTTTATGCAACTACTCAGGGAGCTACAGAATATACAGATAAGGTAGGTGACGGAGCAGGAGTGTTTAAAAGTACTGATCGTGGTAATAACTGGACTCAAATTAACAATGGGCTTGATAGCCTTGAAACCAATATATTGACTGTGGATCCTAATAATTCTGAGACACTCTATCTTGGAACAGATGACAACGGAGTTTACAAAAGTACAGATGGCGGAGAAAGTTGGAAAAAATTAACTATCTCTTCCATTCCAAAATCTTTTGGTGTAGGAGATATTATTGTTGATCCACAAAATAGTAACAATATCTATATAGGGACTGTAGATTATTTTAGACTCTCAGAAAGTAGAGGCGTCTTGGGAGATTTTGGAGTTTACAAAAGTACTGATGGTGGAACAACATGGGAAGAGTTTAATATGGGCTTAAAGCACCTCGGTGTTTTCTCTCTTGAATTATCAGAAGAAAATAGAATATTATATGCTGGGACAAGAGCTGGTGGTGTTTACTGGATCAGTTTAGATAGTTAGGTTCTTGGGATTTTTTGACCGTCTTTATTGGTAAATTGCCCCGTCACAACAAGTATTAAATCTACCAAGAACCATACTCCTAATCCCCCGAGGGTAATTAGCATAAGAAATCCTGTACCTATTTTTCCAACATAAAATCTATGGACACCTAAAACACCGACAAAAAAAGTTAGTAAAAATAAAGCTAGCCAATCTGTTGAGTTTGTTTTTGTGGAAGAGTCTAGTAACTTCTCTTTTTGTGAATCAAACTCTTCTTGGGTAATAACCCTATCTCTAAGCAGGTCATTTAACTTTTTTATTTCGTCAGCTGTACTCATATGCTTATTTTAACTTATTTTCTATGCTGGCAACTCTCTCTGCAATTGGAGGATGGGAGTAGTAGTAAGAACTATATAAAGGGTCTGGAGTCAAATTAGAAGCATTGTCTTTACTGAGCTTTAGCAAACCAGAGATCATATACTCTCCATCAGTAAATTGGAATGAAAAATCATCAGCTTCAAATTCTCGTTTTCTAGACAGTGCTGAAGTGAATGGTTTGGTAAAAAATGTATATGAACCAGCAACTAAATAAAATAGTAAAAACTTAGAATATACAGTCAAAGATTCCAGTCCGTGATCAAGAAAGAAGTTATCACTTTTAAGTACTTCGCTTAGTATATAGAAACCAATAAAACCAAATACCAAGGAACTAATAAGAGTCTTTCTTATGTGTCCTAATTTATAGTGTCCTAATTCATGACCAAGAATTGCTTCCATTTCATCTGGAGTAATTGTTTTTAACAGATCTGGAGTAATTGTTTTTAACAGCGTATCAAAAAATACAATTCTTTTATTTTTTCCAAATCCAGTGAAAAAAGCATTGCCGTGAGTGCTACGTAAGCTTGCATTCATTACGAATAAACCTTTTGATTTAAAATCAACTTTTTTTAATAATTTTTCTATTGGCTTTTTAAACTCTTCATTATCTAGTGGTTCAAATTTATTGAACAGCGGCATTATTAATACTGGATAGAGAAAGAATATAATCGCCTGGAGAGTAAAGACAGCTCCAAATGCGTATATCCACCAGTTGTCACCTAAATTTACGACTATATAGATTACAGTTGCGTAAATAATTGATGAGATAGTTGCAGAAATTAACAAACTTTTAAACATGTCTGTCACAAACGTTTTTGTTGTTGTTTTGTTGAAGCCGTGTTTTTCCTCTATAACAAATGTTGAATATATAGATATTGGAATTGAAATTACTTGCTCAACTATCAACAGTAAGAGTCCTAATAAAACTGCTCCGAGAACGTCTGAAGAAGTTGTAGAGACAACTATTTCAGCTAGAAAATTAAATAATCCTCCCAAAGTAAAAATTATCAATACTATAGCCCCAAAGAGAGCTGTAAAGATTTGAAATCTGATTCGATCAATATTGTAGACTATAGATTTCTTGTACTCTTCCTCAGTAACTACACCAACAAACCTTTCAGGAATAGCGTTTTTGTTTAATTCAATAGATTTAAGGTTTCTTAGCTTTAAATATGTTTCTAACAAAAACTTGACTGCTACTAAAGATATGAAGACAACAGTAAAGTTAGTGGAGGCTAAAAATTCTGGCATGTTCGGAACTATTGTACCTTTGGGTTTTTTATATGTAACTTCTGATTGGAAAATGACTTAAATATTACGACAACAGCCGCTAAGACAAAAGCTACTTTTAAAACAAATATGCTGACTGCTGCAGTCAAGTAAAGAAGTAGCAATGAAATAATCATTCCGGGAATTCTTCTAATTTTTACTTCAACTGTTTTCACTGCTTTTATCCTCTCTATCAACTTGAATCCAATCATCAGTATTTATATCTACTACTTTTTTACCTAAAACTCTTATAGAAACATCTTTTGATTTTGAATTAGATTCAGCAGGTTCAGTTTGTATGTCTACGAATGACTTGCCCATTACCCTAATTGAGACATTACCGTCTTTATCTTTTTTATTTTCACTTAAATCAATCTCAATCAAACCACCGGCTATAGAGATTTTAGGTTTTCTTGGCCTACCAGAGTTTTCATTTTTTTGAATTGATCTAAAGTCTTCCTCAGATTCATCCCAGTCCCAGACAGGTGTTCCGCTAATAACTTGAAACGGCTCTGGCAATCTATCTCTATTTTTCCAAACTTTTAATGTGTCGTATGAAACATCTAGCAGTTCAGATAGTTCTTTTAATCCAACTAAATTCAATGTTTTCCTTAATGTAATACTTAGTAACATAATATCAGAAATTTATATTTATGCAACTATATGTAACATTAAATTTATTGACCGAATCTTCTCTCTCTTTGTGAATATTCTCTGAGACATCTAAGAAAATCAATTTTTCTAAATTCTGGCCAATATACATCTTGAAAAATTACTTCTGAATAAGCACTTTGCCAAAGCAAGAAGCCAGAAAGTCTAGATTCTCCACTAGTTCTTATTATCAAATCTATATCAGGGGCTTTTGGGGAATAGAGATGTTGTCTTAATTGTTCATCAGTAACGTTTTCAATCAACCTATCGAAATCATTTTCTTCATTTCTGTTATCATCGATCAATCCTTTAATAGCATCAAGGATTTCTTGTCTGCCACCATATCCAAGGGCTATTGTTAAAGTTTTTTGACCACCCCCTCGGACCTCTTCAAGTTGTTCAATGGTTGTCTGTAAGAATTCTGGAAGAAGATCTGTGCTTCCAATAAATTCAATTTTAAAATTATCAACAACGTCATCAATTAATAAATCTTCAAATAGCTCATTTAGTATCTCAAAATATGGTTCTAGTTCTTCTTTAGGCCTTGCTAAATTTTCTCTAGATAACAGCCAGCTGGTTATGTAGTCAATCCCTACATCATCACACCACGCTATACACTCTTTAAGTCTGGTCATTCCAATCTTATAAGATACTTCGAAACTTAAGAGGCCTTCTTTCCTTGCGTATCTTCTGTGACCATCATGAATTAGTCCTATATGTTTGGGAAGGTTTTCTTTTTTGAGTCTATTTTGTAGACGATTTTCATAAATTGAATAAATTAATTTTGGTGATGACATTTGCTTATGAAGTAATAGCTTCTATTTCCTCAATAGTTTTTGGAGCTTTTTCGGTCATGTTTACTGGTCCGTCATTAGTGCATATAATATCGTCTTCTATCCTAACTCCTATACCCAGAAGTTCTTTCGGAATTTCATGCTTAATAGTTTTTGCATTGCTAATTTCTTCTTTTTCCAGAATTGTTGCTTTTTCCATACCGAGCAGTTTTCTTCTTTCTCTAATTTTTTTTGGATCTCGTTCAATTAGTGGAAATTCAATTACAGGTTTTGTTGGACGAACATAAATCCCCGGTTCAACTGTAGTCACCATTCCATCTTTGAATTGTCTAGGTTGACCGTCAACCTCTGTGCTTCCAGCATCATGTACATCAAGTCCAAGCCAGTGGCCTGTGCCGTGCATAAAAAATTCAAAAAAGTGCATCATTGAAATTGTTTCATCTACTCCTAAAGGAACTAGACCTAAATTCACCATTGATTCAGATAATGATTTTATAGTATCTTCATGAAGATTTTTCATAGAGTTGCCTACAACAACTCGTTCTATTCCTAGATTCTGAGCTTTTAATACTTCGTTATATATATCTTTTTGTGGTGAAGAAAATTTCTTGTGTATTGGAAATGTCCTAGTTACATCTGAGGAGTACATTCCGTACTCTGCTGCTGCATCAATTAAAAGGAGTTCTCCTTCATTAAGAATTTCTCTATTTGTTGAATAATGGAGAATACAAGAGTTATCACCGCCTGCAACAATTGATGGGTATCCCAGCCTTTCTGCTCCATTGTCATAAAATACTTTTTCCATTTCAGCGGCAATCTGATATTCATATTTTCCTGGCTCAGTGTGCTTCATAGCTTCAATATGACCTAATACTGTTATGTCACAGGCTGTTTTTAATAGCTCCAGCTCGCCATTATTTTTAATTAATCGTAGTTCTGAAATCAAAGGAGACAATGAATGTAGAGTTGCTTTACTAAACTCAGATCCTCTCTGATCATAAGGAATAGCGTGTGCTAAGCCGTCTCTGTCATATTGTTCAAAAAATGGAGAAGAATAATCGCAATATACATCTGTTACGCCCTCAAGAAGGTTTCCAAGTTCTTTTTGGTAATCATTAAATGAATAAGCTTTTGTTGCATTATATTTTTCTAATGCACCCTCCTGCCCAATTCTTTTTCCATCCCATGTTTCCATTTCTTCATTGCGATCCTGAACAAATAGATGCAGTTCGGGCGTTGAGTCTTTAATTACAATAACAGCGTGGGCTTCAGGCTCAGGCCATTCAGTTAAATAGTAGAAATTTGAATCTTGTCTGAACGGATACCAAGTGTCATTATTTCTGTATGTAATTTTTCCACTATGAATTAGGACTGCGCCATTTCCAATTTGTTGTGCTAAGTGTTTTCTTGCGTCGGTAGAATTATTCATCTATTGAATAAGAATAATGTACAACAGCCCCAAATTGCTAGTGTTTTATGTAGAAATCAAAAATTTATCTAATATCTGGTTCCATGAATTTTCATTATGCTTCCCTTTTGGCAGTTGAATGAAGTTTGTCTCAATATTGTTTTCTTTGATAGTTTCATAAATTTTTTTTACACCAGAAACGTAGAAGTCATTGTTGTTAGTGTAATCTAAACCCCATTCAGCAGGTTTGATATTGTTTGCTTTATCTTCAAAAATTTCACCTTCTTCAGAACCAACTGAGATATTACATATAACTTTCTTATTGAGGTTCTTTAGGTCATTTATAAAATCTGTATATCCATACCAAAATGCAGGAGAAAATGAAATAATATTATTAAAGGTGGGGTATAAAATCGATGTTTTTATTGACATTAGACCTCCCATTGACGATCCCATAACAATCCTTTTAGTCGAACTAAATTCAACATCATAATCAGCTAAGACTATAGGTAAGTATTGTTCAACAATTGATTGTATATGACTGATTGCATGGTTGTTGTTTCTACTTGGCGGATAAGGGTTGTATTGTTTTTTTCTATTTTTATTTGATGTAACTCCCATGACGAAGTATCCGTTTTCGCTATTGTTCTCATGTTTTAAAAGCAGTTCCTCTAGGTTAAACGAGTAGCCAAATGCACTTTTTGAGTCTAAAAAAAGATTCTCTGCATCAAAAGAAAGAATAAAATGCGTTATTCTTCTGAATTTTGGAAATCTTACGATAAAACAGTTGGAGTCTTCTATGTCGATATCAACAACAGGTTGGCTTATAAAAATGTTGTCAAAAGCATTCTCATATTTTGAAAATAGGAGCATTCAGTTAGTTTAAATTGTTCTCAATAGTGTTTGCTACATCTTTAGCTATCTTTTCATTTGAAGTGATTATTAAAACTACATTGTCTCCAGCAATTGATGCAACTATACCTTCGATGTACAAGTTATCAATTGACTCAGCGATTACCTGAGCAGCAGCAGTAGTTGTCTTAACAACAACTTGGTTAGAGACTGGCTCTATTTCTAAAACAAAGTCTTGAAGTGCTCTTTTGGCTATTTTGTATTGAGCGTTATTATCTTGATTTTTTGGTAACAAGTAAACCAACCTACCATTTTTTAATCTTTTCTTTATAGCTCCAAGCTCATTTAAATCTCTTGACAGAGTGGCTTGCGTAATAACTGTCCCGTTCTTTTTAAGCATTCCTTTAAGTTGGTTCTGTGATGAAATATTTCCAGAATCAATAAAGTCAGCTATTAGCTTTTGTCTTTGAATAGTTGCTTTTGTCATATTTATAAATATACATTTGTTTGTATATTTATACAATTATAAATTTTTATATGTTTCCTCAGCAAGTTTTAAAGCATCTTCTTTGGATACCTCACCGTCGTTGATCCTTTGTTCATATAGGGCTTTCATAATAACTCCAACTTTAGGTCCAGGTTGAATGTTAAAATGTTCCATAATCTCATCTCCTGATAAAGCTGGTCTAATTTTGGATAGCTCCTCTTTAGCTTTAACTTCTTCTATCCTTTTTTCCATTTCATCAAGATTTTCATATATCTCTTTTGCTTTTATTTTGTTTTTTGTAGTTACATCCGCTCTTACTAGTTCATTTAAATCCTCAAGCATATGTCCAGCATCAACAATGTATCTTCTCACTGCTGAATCTGTCCATCCCATCTTGAAAGTATGGGGGCGTAAGTGCTGTTCAACAAGTAGCGCTATATCTTCAATTGTTTTGTTATCATACTTCAATCCCTTTAATATTTTTTTTGTCATCCTTGCGCCCACTACTTCGTGGTGTCTAAAGTGTACTTTTCCATTTTCTATTCCTTTAGTGTTTGGTTTAGCAATATCATGTAAAAGAGCTCCCATTCTAAGTGTGAGTTTTGGTGGTACCCCATCTAAAACTGCTAGTGTATGTTCATAAACATCTTTGTGGTGGTGTTTTGGATCCACTTCTATTTTAAGTTCATTTATTTCTGGAATAATATATAAACTCAGACCGCTCTCAACTAAAGTTCGAATGCCCATTGATGGGCTCTTACCAACTAAAAGTTTATTTATCTCATCTCTAATTCTCTCTTTTGTTATTATTTTTATTCGTTCTATATTTTCTTTCATTGCTATATAGGTTTCATTGTCTGGTGAAAATCCATGTGTGCTTGCAAATCTGCATACTCTTAACATTCTTAAAGGATCATCAGAAAAGGAGATGATTGGATCATCTGGTGTTGATATAGTTCCAGATGCAAGGTCTTTTAAACCTGAAAATGGGTCTATTAATTCATTAGCTTCTAATGAATAGGCAATGGAATTTATTGTAAAGTCTCTTCTCGATAAATCTGTAACAAGATCAGAAGCTTTTTCTATTTCGGGGTTTCTTGAATCTGTTTCATAGGTGTCTTTCCTAAAAGTAGTTATATGCACTACCCTTTCTTGGTCATAAAGTTCAATTGTCCCAAAAGCTTTGCCTACCTCAGTTGTTTTGTAATTATTTTTTTTAAGCAATTCGATTGACTCTTCTGGGGTGGCGTTAGTTGTAAAGTCAAAATCGTTTGTCGGGATGTCTAGTATTCCATCCCTTACTGCACCTCCAACAAGATATAACTCAAAACCATTACCGTGATACAAGGAAGAAAGAGTGCTTAAAAAGCTATTGTTCTCAACTAATTTTAATAGTGTAATTGGTACCATATTGATAGCTTAGAAGAACTGTGGATACAATAGAAGAATGAATTCAAAAGTAGATTTTGCAGCTGGAGGAATTGTTGTAGATAACAACAAGGTACTACTGGTTAAAAACAAAAAAAGTGAATATGTAGACGATCCAAAGTCGTTTTGGGGTTTTCCAAAAGGGCACATGGAAGAAGGTGAAACACCAAAAGATGCTGCAAAAAGAGAAGTGTCTGAGGAAACCGGTTTTATCGTAGAACTGTCTGATGAAAAGCCCTTGGCTGAATCACGATATGAAATATCGGTTAATAATGAAAAAGTTAAGAAAACAGTTTGGTTTTTCAAAATGCATGTTGTGAAGGCGTTTGATAGCGAACCTGATGATGAAATTGAGGAAGTGGCTTTAGTTGATTATGAAACAGCTGTAAATCTGGTAACACACGATGAAGATAAGAAAATACTTAAGTATGTATTTAACAGATGAGAAAACCAAACACAGTTCTTGGGTTGGGAGTTACCAAACAAGAAAATGGAACGATGTTACTTCAATAATTTATTTTGAAAAAGTTTATGGTGGGAGGAGTCTTCTAAAAAGAATAAAACTAGAAGCTGAAAATACAGGGCTTAAATTTAATTCATCAATGGTTCAAGAAAATGAAACCCACAGTTGGTTGTCATCTGGATGGAATGCTGCTGAAAAATTAAATGTTCTGTCAATAAATTTAAGAAGTTTAGAACTAAAAAATATTGAGCCTTTGCATTGTGAAAATTTTACAAAAAACAATATCGATGAATTAATTGATCTTGATAGATCTATATTTAGCCCTTATTGGCAAAATTCAAGGGCAGCATTTGTAGAAACTCTTGATAGCTGTAATCAAAACTTTTTGTTCAAAGAATATAGCGGAGATAGTCTTGTTGGGTATGCGATTTTGGGAGCAACAAGAAACTTTTCATTCTTACAAAGATTTGGAATTAGTACAGAATATCAACACAATGGTCATGGTTCCAAATTGCTTAATAGTGTTCTTAACTTTGCCAAAGAAAAAAAATACATAAATATACGTTTAAATACTCAAGAGAATAACGAGGCTGCTAAAGGCCTCTATACAAAACATGGTTTTGAATTTACAAAAACTAATTTCATAATCTTAAGTACTAGTTAGATTTTTAGAACTACATTAATAATTTTTGAACGCTTAATATTAGATATATGGAACAAGAAGATAGTTTTGTAGAATCCGTAGAAAGCTTAATTGAAACTATTAAAAGGTTAGTTGTTAAACCTGTAAAAAGAATTGCAGGGTTTGCGTCAATGGGATTTCTGTTGGTTGTTTTGCTTTTAATGGCTTTGGGATTTCTTATTATTGGAATAATAAAAATTATGCAGGGGCTTGGGTTACTTCTTGGAATTAATCCAACAGGCTTTGCTTTTGCCTCAATAGGACTACTCTTCTTAATTATGTCTTTAAGAAATTATTGGAGAAAAAAGTAATGGAAAGTGTAGCAATTATTGGTTCTGGTCCGGCAGGATATACTGCAGGAATATATGCTGGAAGAGCAAGTCTCTCTCCAGTACTTTTTGAAGGTTTAGAGTCTGGGGGTCAGTTGATGTTAACCACAGATGTTGAAAATTATCCAGGTTTTGTCGATGGCATTATGGGTCCTGAATTAATGCAAGTTTTTAAAGGACAAGCTGAAAGGTTTGGAACAGAAATTAAAACAGAAACAATAGATTCAATAGAAAAACTTGATAATGGTTTTAAGCTAACAAGTTCTAAGGGAGAGTACCTGTTTAAATCAGTAATAATTGCATCTGGGGCATCAGCGAGATGGCTTGGAGTAGAAGGTGAAAAAGAATTACAGGGATATGGTGTTTCAGCATGTGCTACCTGTGATGGTTTTTTCTTTAAAGAGAAGATTGTTGCTGTTGTGGGTGGCGGTGATTCTGCAATGGAAGAGGCACTGTTTTTAACAAAGTTTGCATCAAAAGTTTATGTAATACACAGAAGAGACCAGTTTAGAGCAAGCCAAATAATGCAAGACAGGGTACTAAATCATGAACAAATAGAAGTTGTTTGGAACAAAACTGTTGAAAAAATTAATGGTGATGGGAGCGTTTCATCAATTGAGTTGAAAGATGTAGAAAACGAAACAACGAGTGAATTAGAGCTTGATGGAGTGTTTGTTGCCATAGGTCATGATCCAAATGTAAAATTTTTAGACGAGCTTGTAGAACTTGATGAAAAAGGATACATAAAAACTGGGTTCACAACGGAGACAAGCACTTCAGTACCTGGTGTGTTTGCAGCTGGCGATGTAGCAGATTCTTTATACAGACAAGCAATTACTGCTGCTGGTACCGGGTGTCAAGCAGCAATGGATGTTGAGAGATGGCTTGACCACTAATTTAAACTTTACAAAATACTTACAAGAACTTTCAAACGAAGAGTTAGATGATATAAATATAAAACTCAATTCATGTGGTTATCCTGGTTCTAAAAACGTTGAAGAGTTAATCAATCTTGTAGAGTTGTTTATAGAAGATCACAACCTTTCAAAAACTATTTCGAAAGAGCATTTATGGCTTGAACTCTTAAACAATGGTTATGTTTTGGGTGATAGGATTCTTTTATTATCAAAACCAGTTTTATATGGTTCTGATGTAGAAGAGCTTCAAGAATATCTTTCTAGGTTGGGTTTTTACTCTGAACCGATAAATTCTACTTTTGATAATAATGTAAGTAGATCTGTTAAGTTGTTTCAGGAAAATAGAGGATTGTCCGTTGATGGTACGGTAGGCCTAGAAACTGCAGCTGAAATTAAAAAATTACTAAGGCCAACAATGAATACATCTTTGAATGAGGCTGTAAAAACCTTTAAGGGGAGTTCTAGCAATCTTTCAATCTGTTTTGACATAGAAAACCGTGGAGATTATAAAGAACAGATAGGTTTATATCAAAAAATAAAAGACTTCTGTAATGAAAACAACTTAAATGTTTCTTTTTCTTCAGAAATCACACAAGACAATGATGAAGAAAACAGCATCGAGTACGTAAACAAAGTTAATCCCACTTTGTTTTTGAGTTTAAGAAACTCTGTAGATTTAAAAGTAAATTTTTTCCAAGGTAAACATTCATCAAGTTCAATTGGTGAAAGAATCTCAACAAAGATTGAATCCTCAATGGGGTTTGTTGCAGAGGGCAGGTCTTTGTCTGTTTTAAAAAATACTAAATCTGTCACTTTAGTAATAAATGGTAATTTTTACCAATATGCAATAATCGATTTACTTTCTTGCATTCTTGAGGAATTAAAGGAAATTTATAAAGATTAAGAGATTTTTTTTATAAACGAATCAAGGTCTTCTTTTGAATTTAATGTAAAACTTATTTTTGTTTTATTTTTGCTTTTTTTAAATGTGACCTTTGTTCCAAGTAGATTTTCCAACATATTTTTATAATGAAAAGACTCTTCATCTGCGTTAGTACTGTGGAGTTGACGAACTTTTTCTTCCACATCTCTACTAGAAAGATTTAATGCAATTATATCTTTCAGCATCTTATCTTGAACGCTGTGCTCTAAAACTATAATTGGTTTGATCTGGCCAAACGAGACCTCTTCATTACTTAAAGCGTTTTGAGCATTTGGGCTTAGGTTAGAAATTCTAAGCATGTTAGAAATATGAGGTCTACTTTTACCAACTAAAAAGCCTATTTCATCGTTAGAAAGTTCATAGTTTTCTTTTAGATTTTTATAAGCCAAAGCCTCTTCAATTGAATTTAACTGGCTTCTTTGAATATTTTCAACTATTCCGAGAACTGCTGCATCTCTTTGACTTACGTCCTTTATAAGACAGGGAACAGATTCTAATTTAAGCATTTTAGATGCTCTCAGTCTTCTCTCGCCGGCAATCAGTTCATATTGATTGTTTTCAAGCTTCTGAACAATAAGTGGTTGGAGTATTCCATTTTTAGATATCGAATCTCTTAATTCCTCTAATTTTTTTTGGTCAAACTTTTTACGGGCCTGGGTTGGACTCTCCTTAATAGAGTCAATATTCACATTTTTTATCACAAGATCTTTAGTATCGCTATTGGTTATTAGGTCGCTTAAAGTACGTTTCATAATCCCACTTTTTCAAAAATTTCTTCGGAAAGCTCAATAAATTCAAGCCTTGCTTTGCTGTTTTCATTGAAATCAAGCACGGTCTTAGCATAGAATGGGCTGTCAGCTATTTCAGTTAATTGGGAAATTTTTGAATTAAAAAGTTTGTCAGCCAATAAAAACCTGAGTTCGTTTTCAAAGGACTGAAAGCTTGATCTTCTAGTGTCAACTTGGTTTAAAACAACACCTAAAAATATAGGGTCCGCTTTGATAACGTTATTTATTGTTTCCTTTGCAAAATCCATTGCTTGAGAAACTCCTTCTACAGCTAAAAATTCAGGTTTTGATGGTATCAAGTAATAATCACTTATTGTTAAAGACTCTTGTGTTAAAGAGCTTATCGTTGGTGGGGTATCAATCAAAATTAAGTCAAAGCCCTTTTCCCTAAAAAAGTTTTTATGTTTCATGAGTTTTGATCCACCTATAATTTTTTCATTACTGTGCTTAGTTATTGATTTATTTGAAGGAATCAAATAAAGACTTTCAGAAACTTTCATAATTTCTTTATCTAGCCTGTTTTCAAATAAATCTGTTGTGTTTAGCGCTTCTTTAGAGTTTTTATCAAAATTTAGGTATGTTGATACATTTCCTTGAGGATCGGTATCTATCAATAGAGTTTTGTGGCCTTTGTGTGAAAGTAGTTTTCCTAAATTTACAACAAAAGTTGTTTTACCAACTCCACCTTTTTGGCACAATATTGTAAGAACCTTCACTTAACATTTATAACATCAATGTGTCTTATGTTTGTTGAATTAATGGTGAATTTTTCTTGTTTCACGTGAAACTTTTCTTTATTTTCGTTTAAATTTTCTCCGTTTGAAGAGACTATGTATGTTACGTTTTTTAATTGTTTTATGTTTTTCAAAACGTCTTTTGATGAGATAAAGCAGCGAGAAATGTACGTGTTGTTATCTGTTAAAACTGCATCGGCACTCTCATTAAGAACTTCAACATTTTCTAAATTTAATATATTTTTTAGCCTTTGAAGTTCAAAAGCTCTACTTTCGCTTATGTCGACAAGCGTGAATAATTTGTTTGGGTTAGTTAAAGCAATAGGAATTCCAGGAATTCCACCGCCTGTGCCTAGGTCATATATGTTTTTATCTTTATTTTTAATATTTTTTAATCCATTGTTTATGCCTGTTTTGCACAACCAATCATGATAGCTTTTGAGCCTTTCAAGATAGTTTTTGTACTCATTACCCCAATCTGGAATTTGGGGCTCGAAGGTCATTCTTCTTCTTCGGGAGCAAAAACAACTGACCTATACGGTTCTCTACCTTCAGAATAAGACCTAATTCCGTCAAAAGTTGCCGCGGCGTCGTGGAGTGTTTTTCTATCAACAGAGTTCATTGGCTCTAACATAACTTCTTGTTTGTCTTCAAGAATTTGTTTACTCAATCTTTCTGCATATATTGTCAGCGCTTCTTTGCGTTTTGTTGCATAATCAGCGACATCAAGCCTAAGTCTTGTTCCGGCGCCTGTTTTTCTTTGTACTACAGTTCTTGTCAGCTCGTGTATAGATCTTATAATAAAACCTTTTTCTCCAACTAGTGCCTCTGTTTGTTCTCCTGTTACATTCACAATTAGATTTTCGTCTTCTAGTGTGCCTTCAACTTTACCGTCAAGTCCAAAAGACTTTATTAAACCCTCTAAAAAGTTAATAGAAACCTTCAACTGTTCATCTTTATCGGCCTCTATACGCGGCTTTTTGGGAGAATATTGTTTTTTGTACCCGTTTTTATTACCACTATTCCTTTTATTTTTGTTGTTGTAGTTTCTAGAACCACCGTTTCTTACAGAAATTCGAACAAGAGCTTTCGTTCCACCCACTCCAAAGACACCGCCTTCTGGTTCTCTTAAAATATTTATATTTGCTTGCGTTGCGTCTTCAAGGTTTAGTTCGTTTAATCCAGCTTTAATTGCGTCATCTATAGATTTTGCTTCAACCTCTACCCATTTGTTGTTAGCCATTACTTTCTCCTTCTTTTTTTGCGGTTTTTACGAGAATCTTCTTGAACAGGGTTTTGTTGTTGTTCCTCGTTTTCTTTTTTGTTTTCTTCTTTTTTATTAGTTTCTTTATCATCAAGCTTTACAATCAATGCTTGTTGCCCAATACGAAATATATTTCCTGTTAGAAAGTAGACAACTAAACCTGTTGGTAAAGTCCAAGAAATAAATCCGAAAAATATAGGCATAACTTTTCCTACCATTTGCATTTGTTGTGCTTGAGGATTGTCGCTTTTTCCAGTCTTCTTAGTTATCTGATTCTGCTGATATAAAGCAGTAAGAATAACCAATAAAATCAGCACTAAATAAGGAACTCTTTCAATCCACTCAGCAACTTCTGAGGGTGGAATTTGGAGATCCATATTAAAAAATTTAAGGCTCGTACTAACAGCTAGGCTGTTTGAAAGACTAGAGGAGCTTGGTATAAAAGCCAAAGGCTCTCTTAGAACCCTAAAAAGAGCAAACCATATAGGCATTTGAACTAAAAGTGGAAGTATGCAACCAAGGGGATTAATGCCCTTTTCTTTATACATTGCAGCCATTGCTTTGTTGAGTTCTTCTTTGTTGTCTTTGTATTGTTTTTGAAGTCGTTTTATGTCCGACTGAGCATCTTGCATTCTCTTTGTTGATCTAGTTTGTCTTAGTGTAAGTGGGAAAATTATTACGTTAATTATTATTGTCAAAATGACAATTGAATATCCATATGATGCGGTGTAGTCATACACATAAGAGAGTAAAAACCCTATAGCAAGCGCAAATGGTTCTAATATTGCCAATTTTTACCAATTTTCTTATATATTGGGTTGCAAATGAATATTCTTCTAAAAATAACTGGAACAGTCCTAATCAAACCGTTTTTTTCAAAACTATCAACGATAACATTTGTACATGATGGGTAGTACATGCAGTTGCCCCCACCTAAACCAAATAATGCGAGTAGAGACCTTGATCCTTGAAGAAAAAACCCTAATATTTTCATTCTTTTTTAGAGTAAGGGGTGAGACTTAAAAATCTTCAAAATTTCAGATGATGTTAGGTTTGACGAATCTTTATTACCAACAACTAAAATGTCCAGATTTTTATTGTCTGATAGGCTCCTTACTGCTTCCCTTGTCCTTCTTTTAAACTTATTTCTATTAACTGCATTCGCATGCTTGCTTGAAATACTTATTCCAAGTCTTGAAGAGGTTGTACCGTTTTCTTTAACAAAAACCTTTAGGCCTTTTGAGGCTATACAAAATTCTTCTTTTTTCAGGTTATCAAAATGATTTTTTTTATTCAGCGAAGTAAACTTCACACTCACTACCTAGGCAGACAGAATTTTACGACCCTTTTTTCTTCTTCTTTTAAGAATTTCGCGTCCTGCTCTTGTACGCATTCTTGATCTAAAACCGTGTTTTCTGCTTCTTTTTCTATTACTAGGTTGATATGTTCTTTTCATTTAATACCTGTTTGTAAGAATAAATGAAGAAATTAATTAAACAAAACAAAATAAATTTTATTTTTGACTAGTTCGCGAAAAGGATTTTTAGCTCGCGAAAAACAAACTAGCTAGCTTTAACAAACAACTTTATTAATAATTAATGTGTATTACTTGTTTAGGGTTTTACTCAATGTTTATTGAGGTTTTTCAAAGTTTTAAACACTTTGTGAAATTTTAATCTGTTTTTCACACTCTATGAAAATCTTGTTTTGGTGGTTAAGTTTATATCTGGTTATGGGGAGTAGGGGAAATACTGTAATGCTTGAAGAGTTTAAAGCCTTATTAGAAAAGTCTTTGACCAACAAGACAGATAGATATTGGTTAGATCAGGTTGGCCTTGAAATAAATGATGAGAACGATCTTTGTATTGTTGTTTCATCTGATTTTATAAAATCAGCTATTGAAAAAAAGGTCTATTCAAAAATTAAGTCAGTATATCAACTTAAATATAACAACAAGGCTGATTGTGTTTTTGTTGTTGATAAAAACTTTCAAAAAACAAGTGTATATGAAAGGTCAAGCGTTGAAACAACCATAGTTGAGAAAAAGCAAGATGATATTGTTGTTGAGACTCGTTATGATTTGTCCTTTTTTGATGAGCTTTTTGTTGGTGGTTGTAATAATCTGGCAATAACAGCAGCTAAAAACGTTGTTATATCACCCGGTAAACGGTTTAATCCACTTTTTGTTTATGGTAAACCAGGTGTTGGAAAAACCCACCTTTTGAAAACCATTGAGGCGTCAAGTAATTCCTCTTTCTATATTGACTCGGAATCTTTTCTTGAGTCATATATTTCCGGTATAAAGAATAATGATATTGACAACTTTAAAAAGAGAATTAGGTCTGTAGACATTTTATTAGTAGATGATATTCAGTTTTTTGTAGGCAAAAAAGGTGTTTCTGAAGAGCTTTTTCATACAATTAACTATTTTTTAAACAATTCAAAGTCTGTGGTTTTAGCATCCGACCAGAAACCCCAAGAACTTAATGGTTTTCCGGATCGTTTGGTTTCTAGAATTTTAAACGGACTAGTAACAGACATAGAAAAACCTGATAGGGAAATTTTTTCTGAAGTCTTAAAAAAGAACAATGTTGAATTTGAAGGTTTGTTGTTTTCTAAAAATGATTTAGAAATGTTGCTTTCGTTGGACTTTCAAAGCTTTAGAGAAATAAATGGTGTTGTTAACAATCTAATTATTAACAAACAAACTGGTGTAAGTAACAACAAATACATATCTGAGCTCGTTTCAATGTATAGTAACAACAAGATAATGGAGTTAACTCCGGAGTTTATTCTAAAGTACTGTTCGGAGGTTTACCAGGTTGACGAAAGGCTTGTTCTTTCAAAAAACAGAAGTGAACTTGTAAGCAACGCTAGACACCTGTTTATTTATTTGATGAGGAAACATACTGAGTACTCCTTAAACCAAATTGGTTTATATGTGGGGAACAGATCTCACTCAACGGTTCTCTCTTCCATAAAGAAGGTCGAAGGTTCAAGTTTGTTTAAAAAAGAAGTTAACATTTTCAACAACAAAATAGATAATAACTCAACAAAGTTTGTTGGTGTTTAGAATGTTGAAAACTACTAATGTGTTTTTAAAGCCTTTTAAGGTGTTTTCTGTTTTTTTAAACACTTTAAACAGCTTTATTATTGTTATATATATAAAAGAATAAGAGGTATTTGTTGAAATTTAAAACAACAGCCAAGAGTATAAAAGAATATGTTTTAACGGTGTCGAAAGCTGTTGATGTTAAACCCTCCACCCCAGCACTCCAAGGTCTTTATATAAAAATTAAAGAAAACCTTTGTGAGTTAACAGGGTCCGATCTAGACCTGGTTATAAAAGCCAGTTTTGAAGTAGAGTCTATTGTCGACGGAGAATGCCTCGTTAATGCAAGAATTTTTTCAGAAGTGGTAAGGAAACTACCTTCAGGAGAAGTTGTCTTTTCAGACATAGGGAACGAGATCAAAGTAGAAACAAAAAAAACAGAATATAGGCTTAGAAAACTAGATCACTTAACTTATCCCAAAACACTACTAGAAGAACAACACAACACCTCTGAAAGCAAACAACTTAAAACAACAAACCTTTTTGATGCACTAAAAAAAGTAGGTGTAGCAGCATCTCCAGAGGGAGGAAAACCAATACTCACAGGAGTCTTCTTTGATAACGAAAACAATGAAACAAACCTCGTTTCAACCGACAGCTACAGGCTTGCAACCAATACCGTTTTTGACCTTCCCATTTCCGACGCAGGAATTGTTTCATTTAGGTCTTTAAACGAAACAATAAAAATATTTGAAGACAGCGAAGAAGAAATAAACATAAACTCAACAGAAAGAGAACTACACTTTTACAACAAAAGATATTACACATCAGTAAGAAAACTAGAAGGAACGTTTCCAGAGTATAAAATGTTGTTTCCTAAAGAAAATCTTTTTTCAATAGAAGTTGATAAAAAATCTATATTGGAATCACTAGACAGATCAACTGTTGTCGCAGAGGGTTTTATACCCGTAACCCTTAAGGTAGTGGATGACAAAACTCTTAATATCTCGTCTACCAATAAAGACATTGGTGGAGGCAACGAAGTGGTAGACATAAAAATATTAGGACTTGAAGTAGGAGACATTTCTGGTTTTGAAATATCGTTTAACCCAAACTATCTAATTCAAGGCATTGAAGTTTTGGAAGGAAACAAAGCTTATCTAAGGTTTTCTGGAAATGACAAACCAGCTGTTATTCAAGGAGAAGAAGAACACTACAAGTATTTATTAATGCCTGTTAGAACGAACCAATAAATGTTCAACAAAGAACCCCAAAAAATTAATCCAAACGACTCAGGTATTGACT